>Ga0364866_10046_pt1 | contig 77123 bp, 69 predicted proteins | sample ExccelAu500001D3_3_FD_206913 | JGI IMG/M metagenome (GOLD analysis project Ga0364866, IMG submission 206913) | Enriched cells from Trout Bog Lake Hypolimnion, Wisconsin, USA - BchlTB.Aug13.5000.01.D3 | ecosystem: Environmental > Aquatic > Freshwater > Lake > Hypolimnion/Profundal zone | place...
ACCCCAAACATATACGTATAGTAGCTATTGTTCTTGGTTCTTTTTTTTTGATACTGTTAATAACTGGTTTTATTGCCTACGGTAAACGCGAGGCATTATTACAACATGAAATAAGTAAAGCTAAATTAAAAGCAAAAAAGGATTACAATCTGGACCTTGAAATTGGTTCGGCGCACTTTAGTGGTTTAAGTACCATATCGTTCACGAATATTGTGATTGTACCCGCCCACCGCGATAGCCTTCTTAATATTAAGCAATTCGATATCAGCGTAAAAATATTCCCATTGCTGTTTGGAGAAATTAAACTGGCCAATGTAAATCTTGAAAACGGACATTTAAACTTGACCGATATCAATAAAGTCAAAAATTTCGACTTTATGTTTAAGAAGAAAAAAGATGTTAACGATGGTAATACAAAAGTGAACCTTGCCCAACTGGCAAACAATTTAATTAATCAGGTACTCTATAAAATACCCGACAATCTGGTAGTGGATAATTTCCTGGTCTCTTTCACCACCGATAGTTCAAGCTTTAAATTACTTACTAAAACCGCCCTCATCAAAAATGGGCATTTAACTTCCACGATTAATGTTGATAACGGCGCGGCAATCTGGCATTTTGAGGGGCGGATGCACCCATCTGATAAAGATATCGACATCAAGCTTTACGCGGATGGAAAAAAAGTTGAACTCCCGTTTATCGAAAAACGCTATCGTTTAAAAGTAAATTTCGATACGCTGAATACCCGTTTGCAAAAAGTGGAAAACACGGATGGCGAAACCAGGATATATGGCTCGTGGGGGGTGCATAACCTGCTAATTAACCATCCGGGCATGTCGTCAAATGATATATTGGTGCCCGACGCAGGCATCGACGCAAATATTTTTGTAGGCCCCAATTATGTTTCGGTGGATAGTTCGTCTCTTATCCACCTTAAAAAAATCGCAGTACATCCTTACCTAAAATACACCTTAAACCCGGTAAAAATTTACGAATTAAAACTAAATACGGGTTGGCTTGATGCCCAGGATGTTTTTGATTCGTTCCCGAAGGGCATGTTTGATTCGTTGGATGGCATGTTGGTTGCCGGCAAGTTGAATTATAAGCTGAATGTTTTTTTAAATGAAGCCAGCCCCGACGATGTACAATTTAATTCGCAGCTGGACAAAGATGATTTCCGTATCCTCAATTATGGGAAAGTAGACTTGACCAAATTAAACAGCGAATTTGTTTATACCCCATACGAAAAGGGTAAACCTATGCCACCGAGAACCATTGGGGCGGAAAATCCAAATTTTACCCCCCTGCAAGATATTGCTCCGCAATTGCGCTACGCGGTAATGACTGCAGAAGACCCGTCTTTTTATACCAATCATGGCTTTGTTGAAGAGGCTATCCGCAAATCACTGGCTACAGATTTTAAAGAAAAGAAATTTAAACGGGGCGGAAGCACCATCTCCATGCAACTCGTAAAAAACACCTTCCTGAGCCGGCAAAAAACACTTGCCCGTAAAATTGAAGAAATAATGATTGTATGGCTCATCGAGAATAATAACCTGATGACCAAGGATCGTATGCTGGAAGTTTATTTCAATATTATTGAATGGGGCCGCAATGTTTATGGCATTGGTGAAGCATCGAGGTACTATTTCGGCAAAACACCTTCGGAACTCACATTAGGCGAAAGTATTTACCTTGCCAGCATTGTACCCAAACCAAAAGCCGGATTGTATTCCTTTTTGCCCGACGGCACTTTACGACCTGGATTGGTTAACTATTTTAACATTATAGGGAAATTGATGGCTTTAAAAGGCCAGGCGGCAGCCGACAGCAGCGGCTACGGTTTTTATGATGTGCGTTTAAAGGAAAGCCTGCGAAAAGAAATAAACCCTGGTGATACTGCCGTTCCGGACAGCCTGATGACTCAGGATGATGAAGATGATGCATCCCCTGTGGTAATCGAGCCAGAAAAGAAACCTGGTTTTTTTCAGCGTTTGTTTGGGAAAAAAGATACCGTTGCCAAGAAGGAAGAAGTAAAATCGCCTGTTGCAAAAGTTAGCAAAGCTAACCTGGACCAGGAATTAGAAAAGCTAAAGGATGCCGAAAAAAAACAGGAGCTATCGATCGACACCGCTGGAAAAACGAGGAAAGAAATTCGGCAGGAAAAACGGCGTTTGCGGGAAGATGAGCGGCAACACGAAAAACAATTAAAAGATAACGCGCAATAATACTATTACGCAGGCATGACGATGTTGGATGTTTAAACATTTATTTTTGACAAAATTTAAAAACATGTCACTAATAGATAAACTTGAATGGCGCTATGCCACAAAAAAATTCGACTCCGCTAAAAAATTAAGCGCCGAACAATTAGAAAACTTATTAGCTGCTGTACGCTTGTCGCCATCTTCTTTTGGCTTACAGTCGTACAAAATATTGGTTGTTGAAAACCCTGAAATAAGAGAAAAATTGCGTGAGGCAGCTCATGGCCAGGCTCAACTTACTGATGCTTCCCAGGTTATTATTTTTGCCTCTAAAACTGAGATCGACGAAGACCTGGTAAAAAAATACGTTGCTAACATTGCCAAAACACGTAAAATTGGCCTGGAACATTTGCATACATATCAGCAATATATGGTTGGAACGGTCAACAATTTGAGCGAAGATCAAAAAATTGCATGGTCGCATAAACAAGCTTATATAGCTTTGGGAGTATTGCTAACAGCTGCTGCTGATCTGGGTATCGATGCTTGTCCGATGGAGGGTTTTCAGGCTGGCAAATTCGATGAAATATTGGGGTTAAAAGAACTGGGTTTAACAACATCGGTTATCGCCCCAATTGGTTTCCGTTCAGCAGAAGACGATTACAGCAAATTAGCTAAAGTGCGTACCGAAACCGACGAATTATTTATTCATATCTAATCGGTGTTGGACTGCTTGCTATGTGCAAATTTAAAATGTGCTGATGCGCAAATGATTTCAAAAGTTTGTAAATATTCATATTACAGATCTATGGAATTGCAAATGAATTAAATATCAAAAATTTGCACATCGATTATTAAACGGTTGATTGGGTCGGGAAGTACAATAAGCATTTCTTTACCCGGTCAACTATTCTTTCAACCGGCAGACGATTTACGGATAAACAGCTTTGATTTAAGAATGTGTTCCTTTTTATGGGCAGTAAGTCCCTTTGTTTCAAGTTCGTCAAATAAAAGTGTGGCGGCTTTAATACCCATTTCGTAAGCTGGCTGGGTAATAGTAGAAAGGGCAGGACATAACAATGGAGCGATACCGAGGCTGGAGAAACTAATAACTTTTAAATCCCTCGGAATATCAACCCCCATATCGTTGCAAACATGGTAGGTAGCGAAAGCCAAACGCTCAACCGAGCAAAATATCCCGTCGGGTTTAATTTCTTCGAGCATTTCTTTAAGTATATTGTAATTTACCTTTTCGTCATTACTGCAATTAATAACAAGCGCGTCATCAAATGGTATTCGGTGTTTTTGCAGCGCATCCATATACCCCTGCATACGCACTTTACCAATTGAAATACTTTTATTTACCACCAGGTAGGCTATTTTACGGCATCCTGTATCCAATAAGTGCTCGGTGGCGGCAAAGCTACTGTCATAGTCATTGGTGGTGACTTTGGCTGCCTCAACGTCTTCATAAACACGGTCAAAAAAAACAACGGGAACGTTCTTTTTCTCCAATTTCCGTATATAATTGTGGTCGCTGGCTTCCCCGGAAACAGACATAATTATGCCATCGGCTTTTCCATTGTTTAAATAGTTTACAAACGACACCTCTTTTTCGAACACATCGTCGGTGCGGTATAACAATATATAAAATCCCTTTTTCCGGGCAACCTCTTCAATACCATTTATGGCTTGTGAAAAAAAATCATTGGCAATCTCGGGAACGATTACGGCAATGGTCCGGCTTTTTTTGTCGCGCAAATTACTGGCATAATGATTGGGCAAAAAGTTATGTTCCCGTGCAAATGCCAGGATTTTCTCCTTGGTGTCCTTATTAATATCCGGGCTACCGTTAAATGCCCTTGAAATAGTTGAAGTCGAAATTTTTAATTCTTTAGCTAGCTTTTTAATATTAATATTATCACTATCCATACAATTTTATATCATTTTTTATTTCAAATGTAACAAATTAGCTTAGTTGGATTCAATTTATTGTTAAAATGGACATTTTTAAGTATGAAAACTTTAATAATCGACATTAACTCACTTGTTTTTAAAAACAACGGCATGTTATTTGTAGAATTATATTATTAATAAGCAACAATGTGATGTCTAAAAAAATATTAATAGTAGATGATAATGAGTTAATGGTTGAGGTGGTGACCTACATATTAATGAATAATGGCTACGATGTGGTTTCGATAAATAATAGTGATGAACTATTTAAAAGTATCAAAAAAACACACCCTGATTTGGTTATCCTGAACGCAGGACAGCCAGGTATAAATGGAAACGAAATTTGTCAGTTAATTAAATTAAACAACACGACTCAAAATCTCCCGGTTATAATGTTTTCAGTGGACGATGAGGCTACAGATGATTCATTAGGCCAGTGGGGAGCACCAGACGATATTTTATATAAACCATTTGATATCAACTGTCTGATTGAAAAGGTTCAGTATCAATTGGCTGCATAGTTGTCTTAATTTTCAGACAATTTTTGGATGAGTGTCCTATAAATGTTACAAAGAAGATTAATACTTGTTCGCCATTCCCATTCTCAAATAAAATCTGTTACTTTTGGAATTTTGATAAAAACATCCTCTCTCGGTCGTCAAAGCTATAGCCCGCGTGCGGCGGGGCAACCATAGCCACGGCCCCTATCTCACCAATTCGCCCCCTTACTTATCTCCTTCTTTCTCAACGAGCAGCCGCTCACAAACGATGTTACTTAGTGTTTCCGATGGTTTTTTGTCGTAACTTATAACCATTGATTTATCGAACGGCTCAACGGATTTTATTTTTATTTTGAGCCCCAGCCTCAATTCGCGACTATTTAAAAATTTTAAAAACTCCGTCGACGTATTAATTACCGCCGAAAGCTTCACCGTTTCGCCAACATTACATTCCGAAAGTTTATTATAAGCTAACCAAACCACTTTGCCGTTTTTATCGGGTATTGGTGATCCATGCGGGTCGGCGGTGGGGAAGCCAAGCAATTCGTCCATCTTTTCAAAAAAAGCAACGGATTTTATATGCTCTACCTGTTCGGCAATTTCATGCACATCCTCCCAACCAAAACCCATTTTTTCAACCAAAAACATTTCCGTTAGGCGGTGCTTTCGGATAATTAAGCCTGCTTCCTTTCTTCCGGTTTCCGTTAGCCGCAAAGGTTTGTAGCTTTCATAATGCACCAGCTCCATTTCGGCCAGTCTTTTCATCATGCTGGTAACGGTCGACATTTTTATGCTGAGCCTTTTCGACAGCTCGTTTACGTTTACCTCTCCCGATCCGTTCGAAAGGTTGAACAACTCCTTCAGATAGTTTTCTTCAGTTAAAGAGATCATGGGTCAAAAGTACATAATATTTTTCTTCGGCATAGATGTGTGTTTTTATATTGAAATAAATTTGTTTTGTTAATCTAACTTTATAATTTTGTCGTTGTAAAATTATTATTATGTTAGCAAAAATATGCACGTTGTTATTTCTTTCGCTCTTCTCTGCGCCATACCTTAAGGCACAGTCTTTGAGTGGTACTGTTGCTGATTCCGTAAGTCATCAACCAATACAGGGTGTTACAATTTATTTTCCGAAGCTTAAATCGGGCACCATTACAGATGCCAAAGGAAATTATAAAATAGCGGCCCTGCCAAAAGGCACCTACAAGATGGATGTGCGTGTGCTGGGCTACACCGCTTTAACAAAACAAATCACCATAGATGGCGATATAATCCTTGATTTTGCCATGACGGTTTCTTCCACATCAATGAAAGAAGTAATCATTACAGCCCTTGGTATTTCAACAACGATACGACGTGCGCCTGTACCTTTGACATTGGTTTCGCATGAAGCCTTTCAACAGCAAGCCTCAACCAACGTGATTGATGCGATAGCTAAACTACCCGGTATTACGGCAATTACTACTGGTCCGGGTGTCTCCAAGCCTGAAATAAACGGACTCGGCTATAACCGCGTATTAACGGTTATGGATGGTGAAAGGCAGGAGGAGTTCCAATGGGGCGATGAACACGGCGTGCTGATAGACCCATACGCGGTGTATGATGCTGAAATAATCAGGGGCGCGGCCTCCCTGCAATACGGTGCTAACGCTGAAGCCGGCGTGGTAAGCTTCAAATCGCAGCCCTTCAGGTCAATGGGAAGAATAGATGGCAGCGTACAGTCGGAGTATCAAACCAATAATGGCTTAATTGGGAATACTATAGATATTGGCGGGAACAATAATGGTTTGGTATGGGATGTAAGAGGGAGTTATGAAGCAGCACATAGCTATTCAGATCCTCATGATGGATATGTGTGGGGAACCGCTTTTTTTCAAAGTAATATAAGGGCGGTAATCGGATTGAATAAAAAATGGGGCTATTCCCGTCTAACAGTAAGTACCCTGCACAAACAAATTGAAATCCCCGATGGTAACCGCGACAGTACCACCAGACAATTTGAGTTCGATGTGCCCTTAGGCGCACAATTTGTAAATGGAAAATACGTACCAGGAACCGGGCAGGTATTCCCAACCAAGGCAAACTTTTTATCATACAACCCCGACATAACAAGTTACCAGGTTTTGAACCATAATGAAGTTTGGTGGCAAAACAGTATTAATGTCGGCAAAGGAAGGATCGGGGCAGATATTGGTTATACAGCCAGCGTGCGCCATGAAATAGACACGGGCACTGTTGCCGAAGAAAATATGTTTGTGCATGACATCCCATACTCCGTTAAATACCAGGTTGAGGGTGATAGCACGGGGCTAAAGCTTACCACTGGCTTTAACGGGATGTATGAATTTATGAACAACGGCCCGGAGCCTTCTTCGCCATATATTGGTATTTTTGAAATACCAGATTATCATATTTTTGATATAGGCGGATATGGCATCCTGGAAAAAGATTTTAAGAACCTAACCTTGATTGGCGGATTGCGTTATGATTTAAGAAGTATAACCGGCCAGCCTATGTACCTGTCTGATTATTTTACGCCAGAGCAGAAAGAAGTCCCGGCGGGAACACCGGGGGCCTACACTCAGTTCCAGGCGGTTAGTCAAAAATACACCGGGTTTTCGGGAAGTATCGGCGCAACCTATCAACTGCCCGATCATAACTATGTAAAACTAAACATAGCAAAAAGTTACCGCGCCCCGGCAATAAATGAGTTAACCAGTAATGAGCTAAATCCGGGGGCGTTTGCTTATGAATTAGGGGATATTAACCTTAAAGCTGAACAAGGGTATGAAGTAGACGCTGCTTATGGGAATAATAGCAAAGATGTTAATTTTGAAGTGGATGGGTTTTGCAATTACATAAACAACTTTATATTTTCGGACCGGCTCGCTGCTAAAAATGGAGCGGATTCAATTCTTTTGGGAAAACCCATTTACAAATACGGTGCCAATACAGCTATTATTGCGGGGGCCACCGCATATCTGAACATACACCCTACTGATGCAAAATGGTTTGAATTGGATAATGGCTTTTCTTATATCTACACTTTTCTGCGCGGGCAAACCGATTCAACGCAGCATGTACCCTGGACGCCTGCCCCACGCCTGACATCAGAGCTTAAGTTTAAACTAACAGGTCGGCCCAATTCAGTTCTTACCAACACGTTCTTTAAATTTGGATTAGAGCATGACTGGGCGCAAAACGACATTTACAGCGCCCAATACACAGAGCTACCTTCGTATGCCTATACGCTATTTAATGCCGGTTTCGGGACGAATTTTATCAGCAAAAAAAACAAACGTACCGTATGTTCGCTGTTTATTAATTGCACAAACCTCACGAACATTGCCTATATTGACCATACATCACGTACGCAATACTTTTGGGCATATAACGGTGCTAATGACCCAACTAACTTTGGCAAAACACCTGCTGTAGTTACCAGGCAAAGTGAAGGGATTTACAACATGGGCAGAAATATAGGGTTCAAAATGATTATCCCTATTGGTATTGCAGGAAATAAAACCAATTTAGCAGGTGATGACCACGGCATTAAATAACCACATGAAACTATTTTCAACCGTAATATTATTGCTATGCTCTACGGGTGTTGCAATTGGACAAAAAGCATTAAACGATAGCACGGCTGAAAAGGAGCCTATCGCTGTCGGTGAACTTGGCGGCGCTGCCTCCCGGAACCTTATAGGCGGTGGATTGAGCTACGGTTATGGTGCCGCTGTTGAAGTTACCCCAATCGAAAACTGGCTGGAACTGGAATTGGGCGTTACGTCTGCTTTTGGAACTCACCTAAGAGAACAGGATATAGACCTTTTATTCAAAAAACCCTGGACATTCTCCCCAAAAGTTGAGTTTATGTTTGGGGTTGGATTGGCTTATGCCCACACGAACAACTATAATACAACAACAAACTCCCTAGGCGGGGAAATCGCATTAGATTTTATGTTTTGGCCGTTTGCGAAGCATAGGTTCGGCTGGTATCTTGAACCGGCTTACGAGTATGGTTTTGGTGAAAATCATGAACAATCTGTCGGCATAAGTGCTGGTTTGCTAATTGCGATTCCATAGTCCGATGGCAGTTCTTTTTTTTCGAAATTCTTTACGGAATTTTAAAAACTAATGTTACCCACACAATCCGTCAGCGTCAATAATTCTAACTAACTATTCTATGCTTTTTTCGCGCCTTACAATTATTTACTTCCCTACGCCATCTCCGTTCTTAAACAAAACCCTGTATTTTTTTAATTTCTGATAAAAATACCCCCTTCGCTTCATTGCCCCGGAAAGGGATGTTTCGTCGGAGTATAATTCATCCATAATTTTGGGGATCGCTATTTTTTGCGAACTGTAAATGCCCGAATGCCCGCTAAAAAAATAAGCAGTAAAACAGGCGACAGCAAACAATATGACATGCTGGCCACCAAATAATTCAACACCCATAAAGGTGCAGGCCAGTGGTGTGTTGGTAGCACCTGCGAAAACCGCGATAAACCCTAAGGCCGCAAAAAGACTAACGGGCGCGTTAAGTATTCCGGCCAATGTGTTGCCTAATGTTGCTCCAATATAAAAGAGGGGTGTAACTTCTCCGCCTTTAAAGCCTGTGCCAAGCGTAACAGTTGTGTAAATGGTTTTCCATAGCCAACTCCAGATATCAGCTCCCCCGGCATGAAAAGCAGATGGGATAGTTATGGCACCGGCGTGTTCGGCATCGACCCCAAGACTCAGGTAATCGGGCTTGCCTATTAGGAGAGTAAGGCCAATGATCACCAGTCCGCCAAATACTGGAATCATCCATTTATGCTTGAAAATTTTTATGCAGACATTTTTAATTTCGGAAACCATACTGGCAAAAAGAAAACTTGCCAACCCAAACGCGGCAGACGAAAGGATAACTTTTGCGAGTAAAAGAATGTCGAAATGGAAAATACCAGGCATTATTAAAGGCACTTCATGCTGCAAGGCATCAATATGGTATTGCACATGCGAAACATGCCAGGCACTCACCGTAATATCGCCAATAATGGCTGCAATAAGAGCTGGTAACAATGCCTCGTATTGTATCCGACCAATGGTTAAAACCTCCATCGCGAAAATTGCCCCGGTAACAGGGGTCCCGAATACGGCACCAAAACCGGCCGCTACGCCTGCTATCAGCATCATCCGCATATCCGGGCCTTTAAGTTTAAACCAGCCGCCAAACATTGATGCGATACTTCCGCCAATTTGCACCGCTGTACCTTCCCGGCCAGCCGAGCCGCCAAACAAATGTGTTATAATGGTAGTAATTAAAATGATGGGGGCCATTCTTTTTGGCACACCACCTCCCTCCTCATGGATTTCCTCCATGATTAAGTTATTGCCTTTTTCGGATGATTTCCCTATCCATTTGTAAATAAAATAAATAAGCAGGCCCGCCAACGGCAGCAAATATAGCAGCCAGGTATGCGCAAAGCGGAAATGTATAGCCGCGCTCAACGACCAAAGAAACAAGGCAACCATGCTGCCAATAACCACCGCAACAGGCAGTACCAGGGCCGTCCAACGGACAAGGTGTTTTATTATAATATAATGTTCCTTAAAAGAAATGTACTTGCTATCGGGCATATTGCTTTATAAACTGTGCAAAACGTAAGCTGAAGTTCCCGAAATTGTTAACATGCCTTTTTTTATCATTTTAATTCCTTTTTCATTTATTGTATTTTCGTCTGCGACCAATTTCCAAATGCCCTCCGGTATTTTTATTGTTTTATCGGATGAAGTACCGTTTAATACAACCAAAATATTTTTCCAGCTATCGCCATTGGCATGATTACTTATCTCGTAACAAATTAGACCGGGCTCATCTGCGCCGATAAATTTAAGGTTTTTCGCGATCATTTCCGTTGTACGCATCCTAAATGCCGGGTGATTTTTTCGCAAAGCGATTAAGCCCTTGTAATATTCAAATACGGCCTTGTATTTGGTTTTGCGGGACCAGTCGATTTGGTTAATCGAGTCCGGCGAGGTATATGAATTGGCAATGCCTTGTTTTGTCCGCAGCATTTCGACACCCGAATGCAAAAATGAAACCCCTTGCGAGGTGAGAACAATGGCGTTGCTTAATTTGTCCATTTTAATCAAATCCGCTTCGGATGCATTGGGGTTCGAAATTTTCAGTCTGTCGAAAAGTGTATTGTCATCGTGGCAGGAGACATAGCTGATGGTTTGAAAAGGCTCTGCCGCCCAGGCACCTTTTGAGTCACTAACCTTACTATTGTCAATTTGTGGGTTGGCTGTAGATGCCACTATGCCAAATTTTACGCTCTCTGTTTTATCTACAGAACCACTCACAAAGCCCTTCTCTTTCAAATCGCTCCAACTCCCTTTTATGCCATCGCGGATATCATCGCTAAAAGCGGCTATCTGGTGCAATTTAGCAGCATTGGCTTTTACGGCCCTCAAATTTTCGGGGTAGGGGCTGTTTCCTGCCGCCCAGCCCTCGCCGTAAATAAATATGGTAGGATCGATGGCGTGTAAAGTATCGCTAATGGTATTCATGGTTTCGATATCATGTACACCCATTAAATCGAACCGGAAGCCATCCAAATGATATTCTTTAGCCCAATAAACTACGGACTCCACCATAAATTTGCGAACCATAGCCCTTTCCGAGGCCACCTCGTTTCCGCAACCTGTTCCGTTTGAGTACGAACCATTGGCATTGTGCCGGTAAAAATAACCCGGTGCAAACTGGTTAAAGTTGGAGTTCTTGGTGTCGCTCGTATGGTTATAAACCACATCTAAAATTACCCGCAATCCGTTTTTGTGCAGGGTTTGTATAAGTTGTTTAAACTCTTTAATGCGCACATTTCCATCATAAGGGTTTGTAGAATAACTACCCTCGGGCACGTTGTAGTTTAAAGGATCGTAGCCCCAATTGTATTGATTAGCTTCCGGCTTTGTTTCATCCACCGAATTAAAATCGAAACAAGGCAACAGGTGTACATGGGTAACACCCAGCTCTTTTATATGATCGAGCCCGGTTGCTTCACCATCTGGACTTTTTGTGCCGCTTTCGGTTAAACCGAGAAATTTACCCTTGTGTTGAATACCCGAATTCGGACTCATAGAAATATCGCGGATATGCAATTCGTACAATATAATATCCGTGAAGCTTTTTTGAACAGGCTTACGGTCTTTATCCCATCCGTCCGGGTTGGTTGAGGGCATATCGGCTACCATTCCACGGTGCCCGTTTACGCCTACCGCTTTGGCATAAATATCCGGGCATTCCTGTGACCAAACGCTATCCTGATGAACCTGGAATGTATAATATTTGTTTTTGACATCCTTATTTATAGCGGCCGACCAGGTTCCCTGCGGACCTTTTTCCATAGCTAAAACACTGATAGCCTCGCCGCCATTGCCAGCATCGTATAACCTGAGTTTTACTTCCGAAGCTTTGGGTGCCCAAACCTTAAAAGTGGTTTTAATTGGAGAATAAGCAACTCCGAGATCGTTACCGGAATATACCGGATAATCGTCGAAAACACTGGGGCGTTGAACCGGCTTGAACGAAATAAGCATAGCTATTAAAAAAGTACCTGATATAATTTTGAAGTATTTCATGGGGTTTATATTGGCTGTAACCAACCCGCTGCAAACAGGATGGTTTGAGGCGCTAAATATAAAACAAAATTGATTGAGGAGTGATGAACAAAAAAAACAGTTTACAAAACTCGCTGTCTGATATTTGAGGATCACTCAAACGAGCTCTTTTAAATAAGCGAAGCCTGCACTTTTTTAACGGGCAGGCTTTACTTATTCAGAAATGTTTTTTAGATCACCAGATTTTATTTGATAACCTAATCATTGGGGGCTATTTCGCGTCTTTTTTCAAATCGAACGACATAGCATTGCCGTTAAAATCCATCGAGAGCGTCATTACATCGCCATTAACTTTACCTTTTATAAACATATCACGACCCATAATCGGCAGTGTGAATTTAACGCTGTCGTCTTTTATAACGCCGTCTTTAATTTCGATAACATTACCGTCCGGCCCTTTGGTGGTACCGGTCAGCGTCGAGCCGTCGGCTTTAAAGTCGTAGGCAACATCAAATTGATCATTAATTCTTCCTGTCCAATGGCCAGTTACGTCGGCAACAAAACCGATAGTGAAAACAGCCGCTAACAACAACGTCGATTGCAAAACTTTTTTAAGCATGATGATTTATTTTATGGGTGAATTTATTTTGGTTACACGATAATTGATGCTGTAAATAAACATCCTTTTTCGCCGCCGAAGAAATATAATAGACGCACCCCGGTACAGCATAGACGAATAATGATTTTTAGCCGACAGGATATTTTGCAAATCTATAATTTATGTTGCCCGGCAATTCATAACGGAGTTTAAATCGCATAGCGGTTTTAAAACACACACCCTATTTTGTAAACCACTCGAAAAATGGTATGTTAGTTGAATGAACGATTGGGCTATTTTATTTCTTGTCTATGCTGCTGTTTTTATATCGAGCCCGCTCATCTCTATTTTTCACGAACTAGGGCATGCTCTTGCCTACCTTATTTTTACCAAACCCGATAGGATCGATATTTACATAGGTTCGTATGGTAGCGATAAAAAGTATTTACAATTTAAAGCCGGCAAATTGCACTTTTATATAAAACGCTTATTCCCATTTGTTAAAGGGATAGGCCTGTGCCGGAGTTACAAGCAAGAACCCAATTATTTAAACCACATTGTTATTTTATTGGCAGGCCCGGTTTTTACACTATTTGCAGCCGCGGTATTTGCCATCCCTGTGCTAAATCCCGAAACCAATCTGTATTATAAAATAGTGTCCTATATTTTCTTAAGCCTTTCGCTGTTAAGTTTACTGGTTAACCTTATTCCATCCGATGTTAATGATTCGCCATTTGGTCTTACAAATAAAAAAGACGGTTTAGCAAACGATGGCAAGCAAATACTTTTTAACTTAAGTATCAAACGTTCGAGACCAAGCTTTATCGAAGCTTTGGATTTTATGGAAAACGATGAATACGAATTAGCCAATGAAAAATTAAAGGACGTTTTAAAGGTGGCTCCCCGGTCGCAAAAAATTTTGAGGCTGATTATTCAAAATTCGGCCCGTGCCAAAAAGAATGATGAAGCACTTTTTTACACTGGAGAACTTGAAAGTAAATTCGAGTTATCCGCGAACGATTTATTTATAAAGGGCTACTTACATTCGTTAATGTCGAACCACGATGAGGCCATAACTGCTTATAGCAAATCGATAAGAAAAGACAAAAGCAACGCGATGGCTTTAAACAACATTGGTAGCGAACTAATTGAAAAAGGTGCGCACGAGGTTGCAAAACGTGCATTGGAAAGGGCTATTAAACTGAACCCCAAATTTGATTTACCTTATATTAATTTAGGTTTTTCGAAAATATTATTAGGGGATTTGGAAACTGCCAAAACATTGCTTGATAAAAGCCTGGAACTTAATCCCAAAGGTGCCGAGGTCTACAAGGTCTTAGGCATATACTATTTAAAACTTGGAGATGATCGTCTGGCCCTATTAAATCACGACAAGGCGATAGAGCTCGACCCGGATATTGATTTCGGTGCCTATGCCGACGATTTAAAAACGCTACTTGAACAAAAACAGGTTCCGCAAACCATTTGAGTTTACAACTTAACATAGGCTTTGTTGCGGTCGGGGCGGGTTTGACAAATAGCGCTGCCGCACGAGCAGCCTCGCTTGCATCACAATTTTGCTAAATCGTTTTTTCATTAAAATTACACCAAATCCAACTTGCGGCAAAACAGTTGTATTAAAAAACAATTTTAATACAGAATATTTTTAATTAACTGCAACTTAATGTCCGCTTGTTCCGTAAATGTCCCCGATGAAAGATTTTCTCCTCCGACAGTTGCATGCAGATATGGAAACACAGGTTGACCAGGGTAATTTAGCCAAGATGCTGGAGGAAAAGAGCACCCTTATAGAAACCATCCTGCAAAATTTGCCGATCGGTATTGCAGTTAACAAAATGGACGATGGCAAAGCCAGTGTTGTAAACAACCAATTTAGTGAAATATATGGTTGGCCCGGCGATGATTTGGCCGATGTTGAAAGTTTTTTTAAGAAAGTGTACCCCGATGCAGCCTATCGCAATGAAATAATAAGCAGGATAATGAGCGACATCAAAAGTGCCGACCCTATGCGAATGAGCTGGAATGGCTTAACTGTAACAACCAACAAAGGCGAAAAACGAATCGTTAATGCAAAAAAAATCCCCTTATATGATCAAAACCTGATGATCTCTACGGTAACGGACGTTACCACAGAATTCAACCAGGCAAATGAACTAAAATCGGCGAAAGCAAAACAGGATGCCCTTATTAACGGCACACCAGATTTGATATGGTCTGTTGATACCGAGTACCGGCTCATCGCTGCGAACGAATCTTTCAGGCAGTTGATGAAAACGCTTAGTGGGAAAACAATAAGAGAAGGAGATAACGTATTAATTAAAGAATTTGGCGTAGAGCAAATATCCAAATGGAAATTGTTGTACGGACGGGCGTTTAAGGGAGAGCGATTTACCGTTAAAGATCAATATTATAACCCCGTAAAACAAATAATGGAACATACCCTAATCTCGTTGAGTCCCATGTTCAACGAAGAGAATGTTCTTGCTGGTGTTATTTGTTATTCAAGAGACACGACGGAATATGCCCAGAAAATCCGGATACTCGAAAAAAGCAAGGCTAATCTGGAGAAAATAATGGATTCGTCGATGGATATGATTTGTTCTATCGATGCATGGGACAATATTTTAAGCGTAAGTGCCGCATCAGAAGCTATTTTAGGATATAAACCTGAAGAGTTAACCGGTAAAAAACTTTTTGATTTTGTATATCCACCAGATAGAGAGAAAACCGAACAAACCGCCAAATATGTAATCGCTGGACATAGCCTCACAAATTTCGAAAATCGTTATGTACGAAAGGATGGCTCTGTAGTCCCTTTAATTTGGTCGGTAAAGTGGGACCCGAAAGATAAAGTGAGGTATGGCATCGCCCGCGATGCCACCGAAATAAAAAAAAGTGAAGCAGCTTTAATCGAATCCGAAAAAATATATAAATACCTGTTTAATAAAAACCCGTTGCCAATATTCATCTGGGATTTTGCAACTCATCGAATTATTGATTGCAATGAGGAAGCCGTTCGCAAATATGGTTTTATCAGGGAGGAGATTTTATTGTTAAATATAAATGACTTGCGTGCGCCTCTTGAGCAACCGACAATTCAGGAATTTGTTGAAACGGGCAAGTCGTTAGATGGGTTTTATCGGGGTCGCCGACAGCACAAAAAGAAAAACGGAGAAATAATATTCGTAGACATAACAGGTCAGTTAATGGACTTTAGGGGTAAAAAGATAGCGATGTCTATAGTAAATGACATAACCGAAAGCCGCCATTACCAGGAGATGGACAACCTCGAAAAAAACATCCTGGAGATGGCTGCTAAGAGTGATAAAAGTTTAGGTGAAATAATAGACATTTATTTAACAGGAGTAGAAGCATTGCACCCGGGCATGCTTTGTTCAATACAGGAAAAAAGGGGCAATAAACTATATAACTTGTCTTCGCCAAGCCTCCCAGCAGAGTACCTGGAGACTATTCGTGGTGTGGAAATTGCCGACAATGTCGGTTCGTGCGGCACGGCTGCTTTTTTGAAACAAAAAGTAATCGTTACCGATATTTCAACTGACGTTCGATGGGCGAACTACAAAGAAGTCGCCGGAAAATATCAATTAAAGACCTGCTGGTCTTTTCCTATACTCGACAGAAAAAATAATGTTTTAGCCACCCTGGCTTGTTACTACCGTGAAATTAAAGCTCCGGCAGAAAGGGAAGAAAAGACCATAGAGCGGGTAGGGCAAATAATACAAACCATTTTTGAAAGTTACCAAAGAGAACATGCTTTGCAAATAAGTAACGAAAGGTTTGAGCACGCCGCTGAAGCAGCCTCCGAAATTATTTGGGATTGGGAACTGGATACCGACGCGGTTCACTACTCGGGGAATATGAAAAAACTCTTCGGACATCAATCAGGGCTGATTGAAAATAATTTACCTTTTTATTTTGACCATGTACACCCAGACGATAGAGAAAAAGTTGTACTTTACCCTAACGAGGTAAAATATGGGACAATGGTGGACTGGACCCAGGAATACCGTTTTAGAAAAGCCGACGGCAACTATGCTTATGTGCTTGATAAAGGTACCGTGGTGCGTGACGAAAATGGTTTGGGCCTGCGTATGATAGGCGCAATGCAGGATATCACGAGCATAAAAGAAAACGAAATGCGTATCACGCAGCAGAATCAGCGACTGATGGAAATCGCGTTAATCAACGCCCACGAAATAAGGCGTCCCGTTGCAACCATTTTAGGGTTGATGCAGTTGATTAATAAAAAAATGCTTAAGGAAGAATCTGACGGGGAGATTATAGATCACCTTGAAACAGTGACACAGGAGTTAGATGATGTGATCAGGCGTATCATTGATAAAACGGTGAATTAAAGTGTTAGCCTTTTTTTCAATGAAAATATCATAATCATAACTTATGAAACAGTCCATCCCATAATTCCCATCACCCTCAAAAACTCTTCCTGTAAAGGCGCTTCAATATGCACGTACATTTTAGTAACAGGATGGATAAAAGACAATTGCGAGGCATGGAGCAACATAGTGTCCAGTTCCCAGCGTTCTTTAAACAATTTATTTTGCTTATTGCAGCCGTGGGTACGGTCGCCTATAATGGGATGAAATATATGGCTGAAATGTTTGCGTAACTGGTGCATGCGCCCGGTCTGTGGATTGGCCTCAACCAACGAATAACGCGAAGTTGGGTGGCTGCCGAGTGGCACATCAAGTTCGGCCCGCGCCAAAGTTTTGTATTTTGTAAAGGCTTGTTGCAGCGTGCCGTTTTCTTTTCGCAGGGGGTAGTCGATATCCTGTTCATCGGGGGTATGGCCGCGTACTATCGCTAAATACTTTTTACTAACCAGGTTTTCCTGAAACTGTTGCTGCATCAGTTTGTCGACATCTTTGCTTAGCGCGAAGAGCAGGATCCCCCCGGTTTTGCGGTCGAGGCGGTGGGCAGGGTACACATGCAGGTTAAGCTGATCGCGCAAAAGCTGCAAGGCAAATTCTTCTGCGTCGCGCGCTATTGATGAACGGTGTACCAGCAAGCCATGCGGCTTGTTTATGGCTACAAGGTAATCATCCTGAAATAAAATATCAAGCATAGGTGCTTATACATTAAGGGATTTTGTTTGCTTTTTTTGGGGATCACAATAAACAGTCTTTATATTTTGTTCGTTTTGACTTAGAACTTCAGACTTTTGGCTCAAGACTTATAGGCCGAACCCTGTTTCGTCACTAATTACTTTCATTTTAGCTGCGCAAAGCCCCTTAACGGCCATGCTTACCAAAAATCCCCCTTCAAGACCAGTGAGTTTCTTTTTGAAAAGGGTATCCATATACAAATCGGCCGATGCTATGTCATGTAAATCTGTATAAATAAGGCACATAGCAGCGCAAAAGTTTGCGACTTCAGATATATAAAAAGTTTTCCTTTCGGGATAGAGCTGATCCAGGTCGGTACATCCGCCAAACAGTTCAAATGCTTCGCTAACTTTTCCATCGCTCAAAAGAAGCGATGAAAAACTAATCCGTGCCATTAAATGATCCGGGAACAGTGCGAACATTTCCTCAATTAATTCCTTCCTTTCGTCTTCCCGGCCGCTAAAACTAAATGCCGACATTAAAAGGTCATAAAACCTTGATTTATCCGGAAACCTCGAAATTGCTTTTTTGATATCTTCTATAATTGCTTCAAAGTCTTCCACCCCGGCAAACATCTTATCTAAGCGCTCATATTCCTGTTCCTGCTCCTCATTGTCGAAGGCTGAATATTTAGGGTTTGCATATTCATTACTTACCTTGTACCCTTTGCCAATAGTTGATTTTTTAGGTGTTATTTCCAGATGTTTCACCTTCATTACAGCCTTGTAGACTTTGTCGACCTTTTTCAAGAGTCTCGGGAACTTTACAAATTCCTCCTCTAATCTTGCTGCAAAGTCGTTTACTAAATCCTCGTCGTCAAAATCTTCGTCGTCATCAGCATATTCGTCATCGAAATCGTCATCCTCAAAATCGTCCTCACCATCGTCTTCAAATATTTCAAAATTACCCGGCCCTGCGGTGCGGTTTAGGGTAGCGGTAACTTGTTTTATTTTTGCGGCATCATCGTCGGGGCCAGGCATAAAAGTGGGTATGCCCTCACAGCCAAACTCTACGTCTATCAACTCGACCTGTTCATCGTCCTCTTCTAAAATAAATTGAGAAACGGCAAAGTCCCGGTGTGCTTTAAACCCATAATCTTCGGCATAAGCAATGCCCCCATAAATAATATTATGGGCGAGCGCATAGCTGCATTTTTTTAAGCCCAAAACGCTGATTTTCTGATAGCTATAATCGTCGAAAGGAACATTGAATTTATAACCCGTATCCTTTAGGCCCAGGCAGTAAAGGTCTACACAATAAATACCAACGGTTACATTACCGGTAATGTGTTTGCGGGTAATAATAATGTTAGCTATGCCGCTGTCTTCCCATTCTTCGCTAATTAGGCATTCGTAAAGGGGCAAGGCACGTGCCTGGGTCTTAATATATTTTTCGGGACTTAAAGCGGGCTGTTTTAAGCTGATTACCTTACCTTTTTTATTTTTCGACATAACGGCATGCAATGGCTTTTAATGTATTTGCAATTTAGCCTTTAACCCGCTCAACATAGGCACCAGTTGCGGTATCAACCTTTACCTTGTCGCCGATGTTGATAAACAATGGCACTTTTATTTCGGCTCCGGTTTCAACCGTAGCATTTTTTAATGCGCCAGTAGAGGTATCGCCTTTAACAGCTGGCTCCGTATACGTAATCTCCAATTCGGCCGAACCGGGTATCGATCCCATAATTGGCTCATCACTTTCAAAAGCAACTATTACGTTCATGCCTTCTTTCAAAAACTTTACCGCCGGGCCAAACAGTGCCTTGGGTATGTTATGCTGGTCGTAAGTGGTATTATCCATTATCACCAATGAATCGCCGTCTTCATATAAAAATTGGTAGTCGTTGGTTTCAACACGGGCTATGGTTACATCTTCATCTGTCCGGAAACGGTATTCAACCAGTTTTCCGCTTTTTACATTGCGCATACGGGCCTGGTAAAATGCGCGCAAATTTCCGGGTGTACGGTGCAAAAATTCTTCTACCTGCAATAGTTCGCCATTAAAGCGAAGTATGTTTCCATTCTTTATTTCTGATGCTTTGGCCATAACAATATAATTGAGGCGCAAACTTAATTACTTACGTGGAAAGAAACAAGAGCGAAGAAACAAGGGGGAAGATACGTGAATCAAGATACAAGGAGTAAGAGTCAAGAAGCAAGAAATGCCTGGATCTGCCAACTTTTTAAAAGTTGTCAAATTTTTTCGAATTCGCTTCTTGGCTCTTTAATTCTTGCCTCTTGGCAAGGTAATTGAGCCATTAAAATAACAAAAAACTCACATCATGGAAACTACAGAAAAATCGATAGAAATTTTAAATGATCTCATCCATATAAATAACGACAGGATAGCTGCGTATGAATATGCGTGGAAGGATTTGGAAGACAACGACACATATTTAAAATCGCTATTTCAAACGTTCAGGGAAGAAAGCCGCCAATATGTTCACGAACTTAATAACGCGATTAGTCAGGCAGGCGGCGAAGCTGAAGATACTGTTGCAAGTGGCGGCACTATTCATCGCGCCTGGTTAGATTTTAAAGCATTGTTCGTTGGCACCAACCGCAAAAACATTTTAGAGGAGTGCGAAAATAGCGAAGATGCCGTTATAAGGGCGTACCGGCACGCATTGGATTTTGATAGTTTTTCGCCGGAACTTATCGGGCTGCTTTTAAAGCAGGAAGATGGCATAGTCCACGCGCAGCAAAAAATTAAAGCCATGCGCGGTAATCCATAATTCGATGCTATTGAAACTTTTTTAAAAGGCTGCCGTAAACAATTGCAGCAGCTGCTTTAGATTTTAATCAATATTTTTTGAGAAAAAATTTAATTGTATCTTTGCGCCATTATAATAATTCCATTATCTTTTATTGTTTTACCCAAGTGATCATATTAATATTCTTCCTTGCCCACTGGTTCCTTTCCTTGTTCTTTCAAACATTTTATCTGCACAGATATGCCTCTCATAAAATGTTCAGTACCAATAAGTTTAACGAACGTGTTTTTCACCTGCTAACATTTATTTGCCAGGGATCTTCTTTTTTAAATCCTCGTGCGTATGCTATTATGCACCGCGAGCACCATGCCTATAGTGATACCGAAAAGGATCCGCATTCGCCATATTTTTTCAGAGATGTTTTTCAAATGATGTGGCGCACAGCCATTAGCTATAAGCTTTATGAAAAACGTTTAAAAGAACCCGATGCGCAATTTGCGGGTAATTATCCGGAATGGCGTTTGCTCGATTATTGGGGTTCAACCTACGTGTCGCGTATCTTATTCGGCTGTTTTTATGTAGCTTTTTACGTTATTTTTGCCACCCATTGGTGGATGTTTTTATTGTTGCCAATCCATTTCATGATGGGGCCTGTCCATGGCGCTATTGTAAACTGGTGCGGTCATAAATATGGTTATGCCAATTTTGATAATGGCGACAAATCGAAAAATACTACCCCTTTTGACTTTTTCATGCTAGGGGAGTTATTTCAAAACAACCATCATAAACGGCCAAATAACGCCAACTTTGCTGCAAAATGGTTCGAATTTGACCCGGTTTACCCGGTAATGCGATTTATGCACTTTATAAGACTTATTAAATTACGCGAAGCGTATTTGTAATTAACTGTTAGCTGTATTATAGCTGTTAGTTATTAGCCTTTAGCTGATAACTAACAGCTATAATACTATTAAGACCAGGCTTTCGCCACCAACTAAATAACTACTCGTTAATCGCTATCGGCTAAAAGTCAACAGCGATAAGCTAAAACAATTATATTTGCCACATGACTAAAGAACAAATTCAGGATTTAAGGGAAAGAATAACTTCTCTGAGGAGGCATCTTTGACATCGACAAGAAACTTGATGCCCTGCAAATAGAACAAGAAATTACCATTGGTCCCTCTTTTTGGGACTATCCAAAAGAAGCTGAAAAAGTTCTGGCTTCGATAAAAGTTAAAAAAGTGTGGACCGACGCTTTTCAAAAAGTTGTAGCCATAGTTGAAGACACTGGCGTGCTTTTTGAATTTTTTCAGGCTGGCGATGCGACCGAGGCCGAGATGCTGGAGCAATACAGCGCCGCTTTAAAGGCGGTTGAAGAGCTTGAGTTTAAAAACATGCTCTCTGCCGAAGAAGATCAGTTTAACGCCGTTTTACAAATTACAGCTGGTGCCGGTGGTACCGAAAGCTGCGATTGGGCCGGTATGCTAATGCGCATGTATATTATGTGGGCGGAAAAAAACGGTCATAAAGTATCCGAACAAGACTTTCAGGAAGGCGATGTTGCCGGTGTGAAAACCGTAACCTTACAAATTGAAGGCGACTTTGCTTATGGATATTTAAAAGGCGAAAATGGTGTACACCGTCTGGTACGCATCTCTCCGTTTGATTCGAACGCCAAACGCCATACATCGTTTGCTTCGGTTTATGTTTATCCCTTGGTTGACGATACGATCGATATTGAAGTAAAAGACGCTGATATTGAATTTGAAACCTTCCGTTCGGGTGGCGCAGGTGGACAAAACGTAAACAAGGTGGAAACCGCAGTACGTTTATATCACAAGCCATCGGGTATTATTATAAAAAACCAGGAATCACGGTCCCAGTTGCAAAACAAGGAAAACGCCATACGTTTGCTTAAATCGCAATTGTATGAGGCTGAAATGCGTAAGCGATTGGAAACCACTAATGCGATAGAAGGCAATAAGAAAAAAATAGAATGGGGATCGCAAATACGTAATTATGTATTACATCCTTATAAACTGGTTAAAGATTTACGTACCGACCACGAAACATCTAACGCGGCAGCTGTACTTGATGGCGACCTCGATGAATTTTTAAAAGCCTATTTAATGGAGTTTGGCGGGCCAAAAAGTTAGTTGCAAGTCAAAAGTAATAAGTAGGAAGTCTTTAGTCTGATTTTGGTCAGTTTTAACTTAAAACTCAAGACTTTTGGCTTAGGACTAAAGTTTTTATGGTACTATGACGTTTTGTATGGCTTAAATTTAAACACAAAGAAACGGAGAAAGCGCAGAGAACACAGAGAAAAAATAAAAACTATTGACTATCTGTTAGTTAATGGCCTTTAATAACATAAAACTCTGCGCACTCGGTGTATCCTCTGTTTCTCCGTGTTAAAAAATTCACCGATTTACCCACACAAAGCGTCATAGAACCGTTTTTATTATATGGAGGTTTAAATTTAAAATTATGAAAACACTTTTGTGCAGTTTAATGCTTATGTCGTTTTTTATGTTTTCGCGTGCCCAGGAAAAGGAAATACCTTTGTATCCGGCAGGCGTACCCAATTCAAAACCAACACCCGCAACATTCATCGAAAAAAACGACAAGGGCTGGTTAACAATGGTGAGCACACCTACCATTACCCCCTTTCTGCCCGAAAAGGGCATGGCTAACGGTACTGCTATTATTATTTTTCCGGGCGGTGGTTACGCGGGACTGGCTATTGATAAAGAGGGCTATAACATAGCCAAGGCTTTCAATAAATTTGGTGTAACTGCTTTTGTGGTGAAAAACCGCTTGCCAAGCGACGATATTATGATCGACAAAACCATTGGCCCACTTCAGGATGCAGAGCAAGCTGTTTTAATGGTTCGTAAAAACGCGCTAGCATGGGGTTTAAACCCCGCTAAAATTGGCATTATAGGATTTTCGGCGGGAGGTCATTTAGCTTCTACCGAAGGGACTCATTTTGATAAAGTACTTATTGATAACCCGGAACATATTAGCCTGAGGCCCGACTTTATGCTGCTGTTATATCCTGTTATTAGTTTTGGGCCAATGGCGCATGTAGGCTCACGTGAAAACTTGATAGGAAAAACGCCGTCTGCGGATTTAATCGACCTCTACAGCAATGAAAAACAGGTAACTGCTAATACACCACCCACATTTATAGTACATGCCGAAGATGATGACGTGGTGCCAGTGCAAAACACCCTGATGTTTTACGCCGCGCTGTTGAAGGCCAATGTAAAAGCCGAAATGCATATTTTCCAAACTGGTGGACATGGTTTTGGGTTAAACAACCCAAGAAACAAAGGTAAATGGATCGATTGGTGCAAAGATTGGATGGATGCCAGCGGGCTTTTATAGTATGATAAAATGCCGGACTAAAATAAAAACCGTCTGAATAAAAACTAATTAGGCTTTTTGGATATTATATTATAAAAAGCCTGCTATGAAGAAAATATATGTCCTATCTGTAATTTTATTAATGCTATGTTTAAGCAGTTGCGCGGTAATAGGTGCGATATTTAAAGCCGGAGCCATTGTTGGTATTCTTGCTGTAGTTATTGTGGTTGCACTGATTATTTGGATCGCATCTATCTTTAGGGGTAAAAATTAGATTTATAACGTCGTGCCTAACGCTCGCATTCGTCGGCGTTAAAGCAAAAAGCCGATAAAATACTTCCAGGCGAAGATTTTTATCGGCTTTTTCTCTACTTACAGACCTTCCCTGTTATTTTTCAGGTATCGTCGCTGTTTTAAAGTGGTATATTCCAGAGCCAATATTAAGTGCAACATAGCCATGAATCGGATCAGTCGTTTTTATATCTTTTGCTTTGGTAACGGGCTTATCGCTTTCAAATACAGCATTTATATTATCTGCTGGTATATAAACAGTTGCCGTAGTATTCGCCGGAATTTCAACGTCCAACAGCAGGTTGCTGTTTTCGAGTTTCCAGTGAGAACTTACTTTTCCATAATTGGTATCATAATCCGCAGACGCATATTGCAAAGAGCCGCCTATAGTCGGTTTTATTACGATGTGTTTGTAGCCTGGTGCGTCTTCTTTAGTGTCGATACCGGCAATTACCCGGTACATCCAATCGCCAATAGCGCCATAAGCGTAGTGATTATAGGAGTTCATACTCGGTGTTTCAAATGAACCATCGGGTCTTATCCCATCCCAACGTTCCCAAATGGTGGTCGCACCCATTGTAACCGGATATAGCCAGCTTGGGTAGGTGTCTTGTAATAAAAGACGGTAAGCTACCCGGGCATAACCAAAACGACTGAGTACCCCGCATAAATAAGGTGTGCCTAAAAACCCGGTTGTTAAATGCATATTATAACGGCTTATGTTTTTCACCAACCTTGCGGCTGCCTGTTGCCGTAAATTTTCGGGTAACATATCAAACTGAAGGGCGAGGACATAAGCAGTTTGCGTATCCGACGAAATTAGGCCATTAGGCGTTACATATTCTTTTAAATAGGCTGCTTTAGTTTTAGCGAGTAAAGCTGTATAATAGTCTTCGTCTTCCTTTTTACCTAAAACTTTAGCGGTGTTTATCAACAGTTGCGTCGAATGTGCGAAAAAACATTGCGCTATCAAATACTTATTGGTAATGGCGGAACTACCATCAGTGTCATCATTCAAACTATAAAAAAGCCAGTCACCAAAATGAGGGCCCGTATTCCATAAATCGTTAGTACTTTGTTGCTGCATATAATTTACCCAGGCTTTCATACTGTTATATTGATCTTCCAGTATTTTTTTATCGCCATAAGCCAAATACATGTTCCACGGAATAATAGTTGAAACATCTGCCCAGCCTGTGCTGCCACCACCGCCAGAACTTTCGAGCACATTAGGTATTACGTGCGGCACGCTGCCATTAGGGTACTGATCGGCTGCGACATCCTTAAGCCATTTGGCAAAAAAGTTATGAACGTTCATGTTATAAGATGCAGTGCGGGAAAACACCTGCGCATCTCCGGTCCAACCCAAACGCTCATCACGTTGTGGGCAATCCGTTGGGATATCCAGGAAATTACCTTTTTGCCCCCATTGAATATTATGCTGTAACTGGTTAATCTGTAAATTTGAACAGCTAAATGTACCTGTCGGTTTCATATCCGAATAAAGCGCGATAGCGGTAAAATTTTCGGGTTTCAAATCGCCGGGGTAGCCTTCCACTTTAATATACCGGAAACCCTGCCACGTAAACTGCGGTTCGAAAGTTTCCTCGCCATCGCCTTTCAGTATATACACATCCTCCGATTTCGCCGTGCGTAAATTTTCAGTATAAAAATTACCGGCCTTGTCAATTACTTCAGCGTGTGAGAGCGTAATTTTGTCCCCTTCGTGCCCGCTAACTTTCATCTGTACCCAGCCAACCAGGTTCTGACCAAAATCAATTACTTTTTCGCCTTTGGGTGTAGTGAATATTTTTACCGGTTTAAAAGTTTCGTGTTTACGTACCGGTTCGTTAACGGTGGCTACAAGTTTATCTTTCGGGAAATCTTTGACAGTTACTCCATACCAGGCTTTGTCGTTAAAGGCAGTGGTCGACCAATTTTTTTGTTGCATCCGGTTGTCGATGGTTGCACCGTAATAAATTTCGGCATAACGCACCGGCCCGGTTGAAGATTTCCAACTGCCGTCTGACACAATAGTTTCTCTAGTTCCATCGGTATAAATGACTTCCAATTGGCACAATAACGAGATGTCTTTTCCGTAAAGATTTGGTTTAGGGTCGTAGCCAAAGTATCCGCGATACCAGCCATTTCCCAATTCGGCTCCGATCGCATTTTCACCTTGCTGTAATAAAGGTGTAACATCATAAGCCTGGTATTGCAGGCGTTTGTTATAGCTGGTCCATCCGGGAGTTAAAAAAGCATCGCCAACACGGTGCCCATTTATTTGCGCTTCGTATAGGCCATGGGCGGTAATATAGGCTGTGGCCGAAAATATTTTTTTAGTTAGCGAAAACGTTTTTCGGAACAAAGGACTGGGCCTCATCACAGAATCCTCAACATAACCGGGCGTTATCCATTTTGCTTTCCAGGCCGAAGGCGTAAGCAAACCCATCTGAAAAGTTGCCGGGACGCTCCACTGGCTGGCCTTGCCTGAATTATCCCAAACCCTCACCTGCCAAAAATATTTTTGTCCCGAGTTTAATGGTTGACCTTTGTACGTAATGTAAACTGATGAATCGGAAATAACCTTTCCGGTAGTCCAAACCAAATGCATACCTTTTGTTAGGTGTGTGTTCGTGCTAACTTTTAACTCGTAGGCACTTTGCATAACGTTCCTGGCATCGCCAGCTTGTAAAACCCAGCTAAAGCGCGGGGCGGTGGCATCAATACTCAAAGGATTAACCTGGTTTTCGGTTAACAGACCACCTACTTTAACTTGCGCTACACAAATTCCAGCAACAAGTTGAGCGAGGATTAAAAAAACAAATTTTTTCATTTAGGTAATACTATTTTATTATGAAGGCTGTGACAATATAAAAAAATGAATTTCGCAAACTCCCGAAGCCCGTTTCTTTTACACTGTACCAACAAACCGGCGGCAAATTGATAACTATCGGCGGTTGAAGGTAATGATATAATTTTAACAGAATGTTTAAAGTATCGCAAATGTTACCCTTTCAAATATCATCGAACGATCAATTATTATTAACAGATCCCCTCTTGACAGGATGTAGCTATTATCACAAATGCCGGTACCGTTCTTTCAGCAAGGTCATCATAAAAACATTGATGTCCCACTGACTCGAAACCGGCATTTTGGTAAATGGCAACGCGGGCATATAGGGCGCCGGTCCAAATTCCGGGGTAATGGTTAATAATTTTGCGCCCTTGTGCAAGCGGTGTTCAACAATCGCGTCCCACCAGGCCAAATGGGCATCCAGTTCGGGCAGCCATTCGTCGGCCCTAGGGTCCGTAACCTGGGCCGATTGCGCATGCCCGACCCGCGCGTGTATATGCACCGCGTGGTTAATGGCAACGGTCATGGCTTCTTCCTGTTGTTCTAACAAGCTTTCGGAAACATTGCACCAATGCGAAAAATCGGCAGTAATACTTATATCAGGATTGTTTATTAACAGTTCTTTTGCGATGTGCGCCGCGAACAGCGCCTTGTTACGATGGGTTTCGTGCGCAATAAGTACGCCTGTTTCAGCAGTTATTTGTGTTGCAAGGTTAAAAAGCTGGTGATTCTGAGCTGCTGTAAAATAATCTTTACCTGTTTGCGAGTCAATTAATAAGGGTTTTAACGCCGCAATATTTTTTAAATGAAATGCGAAATGTTCTTTATGCTCTTCAAAGTTTTTCTCAACCGATTGGTAATATTGACCGATAAGCAACAAGTCATGTTTGTTTAAAGCCTCTCTAATTTCAGCTTTTTTATTTTCTTCGAAAGGTATTGGGGCTTCAACGCCGTCGTAACCAGCATTTTTTACTAAAAAACAAAAGTTATCCCAATCGATATTTTCTGTGCCCCATCTGGGACAAAAGAATTTTATTTTCATATAAGGTAGATATAAGTCTTAAGTACAAAGTCTTGCGTCTGAAGTCGAAAGTCTGAATTTTGAGTTGAAAGCCTTATGTCAAAAATGAACGAAATCAGACTTTCGACTTCAGACTCAACACTTACAACACATCCTCTTCTTTAATTATATTGTTTTTTAGAGCGAAAATCACGACACCGGCAATGTTTTTGGCATTTATTTTTTCCAATATCTTTATACGGTAACCTTCAACTGTTCGTTTGCTTAAATAAATTTTATCGGCAATTTCCTGGGTGGTCTTTTGCTGACAAATCATTTGAATAATTATTTTCTCACGCTCATTTAACGAAACAGGCTGATTTTCCTTATTGGGATTAAACCTGCTACGGCTTATCATGGCGGCCAACACAAACGACGTTTGGGCACAATAGTACACTTTGTCGTTGTAAACGTTTTTTATGGCCTCGATAATTTCGTCTTTATGGGCATTTTTTAGCAGGTACCCCTTGGCCCCGGCTTCGAGCATTTCCACAACCAGATTTTCTTCGTCGAACATCGATAAAGCGATCACCTTTAAATTGGGATGTTTTGATAACAATATTTTTGTGCCCTGTATGCCGTCGATAACAGGCATGCGTATGTCTGTTAACACCACATCGGGGTGTACGGTATCCACCAGTTCAATAAGTTGCTTGCCATTTTGAGCTCTTCCGCAAACGTTAAAGCCTTCCTGTTTCGATAGCATCATGGCGAGGCCATCCAAAAAAATCTCATGGTCATCGGCAATCGCGATATTGATAGGGTAACTCATGGGCTTAAATGATTTAATCGGTTTGTCGGGTGGTAAAATTAACTGATTAATTCGGCACCTTGATAACAAATTTGCATCCTTTACCTGTTGCTGTAGTAATTTGCATGGTGGCGTTCATCATTTCACAACGGCTTTCGATGCTTTTGAGGCCGAGGCCACCGGCCCGGTCCTGGATGCTGTCCAGATTGAAGCCAACACCGTTATCTTCCGACACAATTAGCAAGTTATCGGCCTGCCGGCTGATCATGATCTTCAAATCGCTGGCTTGCGAATGTTTGATTGTATTGTGGACAATCTCCTGCACAATCCGGAACAAGTGAAGCTCTTTGTTTTTATTTATCCGGATGTTTTCGTCCGGGAAAAAATTAATTTTTAAAGTATTGCGGGTAGTTACACGGCGGATATATTCGTTTAACGCGATAAATATGCCATTGCGGTTTAAGCTATTGGGCAATAGGTTATAGGATATTTCGCGCACATTGCTGATCGTTTCATCAATATAGGCCGTGGCTTTATCGATCAATTGTTTATCTGCTTCGTTACCCAAAGTAATGCTCTGCATATACAATTTAACGGTTGACAGCATAGGCCCGACACTATCGTGCAAATCGTTGGCTATGCGTTTTCGTTCTTGCTCCTGCACCATTATCTGGGCATGTATCCGTTCTTTTTGTAAAAATATATACCGCCTGTGGTAGCGTATTACCGAAATCATAAAGAAAATGATGATTATCGCTATCAGCACAGAAGTAACAACTGCGGTATAAAATATTTTATCTCCCATGCTATTTAGTCTTGAGTTGAAAGTCTTGAGATCTAAGTCAAAAAGCATCCAAAATCAGATTTCGTCATCAGAATAAGGACTTTCGGCTAAATGCTTTTGAATTGACATTAGTGTTCGCTAAAGTAGTTAACTTCAACCGTTTTGTCCTTTTCGGTAACTAAAAAAACAACAACTGCAAATAATATGTTTACGGCTAAATTAATATAATCGAAACCGATAACAATTTTACGGGCTATGATCGACTTATCCATCCCGACAAAAAGGGAAGCCAGGTAAATAATCTGATAAATAAAAAATACAATAAAGGCAAGGCTAAGCAAAAACCGAGGGCTCTTAATCAAGAGACCATCGGGTTTTACCATTAAGGCATTAATTTGGTTAATACTTAGCAACACAATAATAAAAGCATAAAACACCCTGAAAAACGGGCTGAAGGTGTTTAAATTCGAAAAGGCAATATATTCGATTACCCAAATAAGTACACAAACACTCGTCAAAAAAACAAAAGTGAGGTTGCCGGTCTTTTTATTCCCCCACAGGTGGAACTGGTACAAAATCAGGCAACACTCCACTAATTCGTAAATATTAACTATTGGAAAGTTGCTTGATTTATATTTATTTATAAAAATGAAACTGATTACCTCCGTTAGAAAGCCTACTATTAACAAAATAAAAAATGGATAATAGGTTTTATTTAATCTTTTGATCCTGATTAAACCAATAAAAACTGGTACTAGAACAAACTGGCTTAATAAAAAGGCAAAGTAATGATTCATTTTTATTTAATAGCGAGGGGCTTATTGGTTGATAATTGAGGTGGCGGTGTTTCAATTACATAGCGGCGGGCAAGTTTGGCCTACTTCGCCGCCTCCTGCCGCCTGAATATCCTTACCGGCAGAGTCAACCGGAAACATTACCAGCCTCACTTTGCCATTTTTGTCTTTCCCCAGAGAAATGCGGATGCCTTTTGCGCCGGTTTGGTTTAACAATAGCGCGAAAATATCCCTGTTGAACTTTTCGGAAATTGGTAAACTGAAATTTTTATCCATGTAGTCGGTATCTTTCAATTGGCGTTTAAGTGCTGCTTTGCCGCTTTTAAAGGCTGCTTCAAACTTGGCCGCACTGTCGACGGATATGTAATGAACCTTTGCGCTGTCGGGGTTATAGGGAATGTCGCTAACACCCTGGTGATTTGATTGGCATTTAGAAAATACAAGAGCCGCAAAAAAGGTAGCAAGAAGATAAATGTTGGTTTTTAGTGATTTCATAATATTTAAGTTGAAGTAATTAATTGCTGAGTTTTTAAACGCAGACGAAACGATTTTCGCTATCGTTCAATATTTTACATTGCCAAAGTAACAAATTACCAAACACTATTAAAAGAGGATTTACCCTTTAATTTATACGTATAAGTACGTATTTTTTAGATGGATGGTTGTGGACAGAGTTCTGAAGTCAGAGGTGGTTTAGTTCGAGTGTAATGTATTGAACGCTGTAAACCCCAAGCCTCAACCACAACGTCATCTTCGGCATCAGATTTATGACTTCTGCCCTCCTACATCTTTCCTCTGCTTACTTAACCTTCCAAAAAAGGCTTCTTCCATACCAGGAGCCGCCAAACCAATTCGGCACTTGATAGTACCACAATTGCAAAAATAGCGGCCCACACAGCTTGTTTTGTGGATGAAAATGCCCCGGCCAGTGCTACAAAATAAACGCTCACAGGTAGTAGAATCATTAAACATAACCCGGTTATGTTTAACGGTATTTTAAATGGTCTGTGCACATCGGGCGAATGCGTCCTGAGTTTTATTAACGAAATATATTCTAACGATAAACCGGCACCATAAACGGTAACATCGATAATAAGCAAATCGGTAAAGGGCCATAAAATCATAACGCTCACTACCAGCGAGCAAACAATGATGCTGATATAGGGCGTGTTAAACCGACTGTGCATCTTGTTTAAAACAGAGGGCAAAAGCTGATCATCGGCCATCACCTTTGGCACCCGTGATACCGAAAGCAGCACTGCCGCGTAAATACCCAAACTGCTTGCCATTCCCGCGAAAGCGATAAAAGCACCCAGCCAATGTCCGCCGATAATTGCCCCCACCGCCGGAAAGCCATTGGTTAGCAAATTATCCGCAGATATGCCTGATTGCAGGGATACCAGTATAATTAAAAAATAAAGCACGATCACCAGGGCCAAAGCCGCGAAAACCGAAATCAGGTACGAGCGGATTGGTTTTTCCACCTCCTCGGCGTAAGTGGTTACGTTATCCCAGCCAAGGCAGTTCCACATCACCGTATAAAGTGCCATGCCAAGTGACGAAAACGGTAATCCTTTTAAAGAGGGGTGGGCAATAACAATGTCGTTATGATGATGATAAAAGAAAATAACGAACAATACAATAAACGGTGCCAGCACAACCGCGCCCAGCCACAGCGAGGTTTTCCCTACCGGCACAATCCCTAAAATATTTAGCCCCGCCGATGCCCATATAATACACAAACATAGGGGTATCCGAAAAGCCAGTATCGAAGGAAAAAAGAACGAAGCGTAAAGCACAAACAGGCCGGGGTATATGGCAAGGTCGACGAAAGTGTAAAGCCAGGTCCACCAGCCTTCGTAAAAACCCCAGCGGGTGCCGAGCGCATGTTTCACCCATTTATAATAGCCGCCGGTAACGGGCATCATGCTATTCAATTCCAATACGGTGAAAATGGCTGGTACATCCCATAACAATGGGGTTATTAACAAAAGCAGCAGCGCGCCGTGTTCCCCAGCATAATTAACAAGTGGTTCGAGCCCGTAAGGGCCGCCCGAAACGGTAAAGAAAATCAAAGCGATAAGTTGTACCGGCCTTATTTTTTTGCCCCCTAACCCCCTAAAGGGGGAACGATTATCTGACAATGGTTTGTAAAAATTTTTTTTGCGGTTGGTATATTCCAATTTGTTTTTTGCCATCCCGATTTTAGTTTTTAAAGAGCCGTAGACTCAACCTATATTGTAACAACGGGTTTCAACCCGTTGAAAAAATGGGCCCGACTGTATAAGCGCCATCGGCACGACCCATTTCGGGAACCACATTTAACTCTTGCATTTTTTTGTTTTACTATTTGATAATTGCTGCTAATATGTACCGAACCTACGGCTCTCTTTATCGTTTTTTGCGTCTTTTTCAACGGATTAAAATCCGTTGCTACAATGTGTGCCGAGGCTACGCCTCTGATCATCTAACAAAAAAATCGATAAGAATAGATCCGCTCAACTCTCATTTTAAAATCTTAACTCGTCCCTTTTCTTCCCTCAGTTAACCTTAATTAAACACCAAAAAGTATGGTTTTTAGGCCAAAAAGCATTAAATTTGAACTTTTTGTATTTGAAAAGTAAATATTACGAAAAAAATATTGTAACTTTATGTAACCAAGCGATCTAAATAGTGTTTAAATTTTAGTGGATGTTAAAATAAAGTTAAGTCATTATTAACATTGCTTTGGTATGTGAAAAAGCCAAAACCTAATTTGTAATTTTAAACTTTTATAAAATCATGTCATCGAAATGAGGAGAAAGATATTGTTTATTACGGGTACTATAAACCAAACCTCGCAGATGCACCAAATTTCGAAGCACCTGAGGGAACATGATTGCTGGTTTAGTCAGGTATTTCCCGATTCTGCCTTTCTTAAAGCCATTGTAAAATATACTCCTTTTACGGATGGCACCCCGCTCGCGGCGCATTTTAAAGCCAAATCCGAAAGTTACCTGGAGCAACATCGTTTAAAAATTGACTACGAAGGAACCAAAAACAAATACGACCTGGTAGTTTATTGCAGCGATATGGTTATTGCTGATAAGTTTAAACAAACAAAAACCATTTGGGTGCAGGAGGGTATGATTGACAAGAAAACGGTTTTAAGTGGCATTGTAAAAGCTGTTGGGCTGCCACCTTACTTCAGTGCCAATACTTCGCTTAACGGCTCTACAAACCTGTGTGATATTTACTGCGTCGCCTCCGAAGGATACAGAGAATATTTGTCGAAAAGTGGCACAGATGCCTCCAAGCTTGTTGTAACCGGCATCCCTAATTTCGATAATCATAAAGAATTTTTAAATAATGATTTTCCTTTGCGCGACTATGTAATGGTGGCCACTACCGACATGCGCGAAACCTATCGTTTTGAAAACCGGCCTTCATTTATAAAACGCGCCGCAAGAATAGCCGACGGGAGGCAATTGCTTTTTAAATTGCATCCAAACGAAAAGTTTGAACGTGCGGAGGCCGAAATAAGAAAATACGCGCCCGCGGGTACGCTAGTTTTTAATAGCGGCAATACGAACCACATGATCGCTAATTGCAGCGAGCTCATTACGCAATATTCAACGGTTGTTTATATAGGCATCGCGCTGGGCAAAAAGGTTCATTCTTATTTTGATCTCGACGAGTTAAATTACCTGGCACCTATTCAAAATGGCGGGGTGTCGGCGAAAAATATCGCCCAAATATGCAACAGCTTTGTTAGATTTAATGGTGCCAAAGAAGACTTTGTACACCAGTTTGAATTTAAGCCGGAAATGTTGCGTCAACCCGAAATGCAATACGCCTGATCCAGCAAATGAATAACACTATTTATGGCAGATAAAACAATAATAGTTGTACAGGCCAGAATGTCATCCAGCCGTTTGCCGGGTAAGGTAATGCTCCCCATTTTAGGAAAAAGCCTGCTTTACCGCATGGTTGAGCGCCTGCAGATGGTTAAACATAAAGTACAAGTGGTTATCGCCACCTCAACTGATGCCGCCGACGATATAATTGAAGAAGAAGCAAAAAACATGAACATTTTTTGCTTTCGCGGAAACCTTCATAATGTACTTGACCGGCATTACCAGGCCGCTAAAATTACGGGTGCTACAACGGTGCTAAAAATCCCTTCCGATTGCCCGCTGATTGACCCTCGTATTATTGACGAAGTACTTGAGGTTTACTTTGCCAGTCCCGGCAAGTTTGATTTTGTAAGCAACCTCCATCCTGCCACTTTCCCCGATGGTAACGATGTGGAAATAATGTCGATGGCCTGCCTCGAAAAAAACTGGCAAGAAGCAAGCCGGCCTTTGGAGCTGGAGCATACCACCCCCTACATCTGGGAAAATGCTGATAAATTTAAAACCGCTAACGTCCTTTGGCAATCCGGTAAGGATTACTCGATGTCGCATCGTTTTACCATTGATTATGAGGCCGATTACCTGTTTATAAAACGGGTTTATGAAGAGTTATATCCCCAAAAGGCAGATTTTTCTTGCGATGATATTTTAACGCTTTTAGAAAACAAGCCCGAAATATATCAAATTAATGCGCAATATGCTGGCGTAAATTGGTACCGTAACCACCTTGATGAGTTGAAAACTATTTCTTCACAACAAACAAAAGTGACTTTTGGCTAACATTATTTACCTTTGGGCTTTATAACTTTAATTTTTTTAATAACTGATTAATGCAAAGTGTAATAACAGAATCGTCCAAACTTGAGGCTATTGCCCTGAAAGTGAGGGAACATATCATAAAAATGTCGACCGATGGAGGTTGTTTTGTTGGGGCTTCGCTCTCTGCCACCGACCTGATCGTGTACCTGTATTCGGGGTTTTTGAATGTAAACAGTAATAATCTGGATGATCCGGACCGCGATTATCTGTTCCTTTCGAAAGGGCACGACGTTCCGGCTTTATATGGCACATTCGCCGAATTGGGTCTGCTGGAAAAGGATCGCTTAAAAAACCACCTTTCCGTAAACGACAATATTTACTGGCACCCCAACACAAAAATACCCGGCATCGAATTTCATTCGGGCTCGCTGGGCCATTTGCCATCGGTAGCCATTGGCGTTGCCATGGATATTAAAATAAAAGGCGGCACCAACAAAGTAATTTGTATCATGGGCGATGGCGAGTTAAATGAAGGTACTTGCTGGGAGGCTGTTTTAGTTGCGAATGCCTATAAATTGGATAACCTTATTTTTGTGGTAGACCGCAACCAGTTTCAGGCCAATATGGCTACGGAAGATTTAATTCCGTTGGAGCCTTTGCACGACAAGTTTACCGCTTTCGGTGCTGCCGTGAAACGGATAAACGGCCATAGCTTCGAGGCTTTGCACGAAGCTTTTTCGGCATTCCCTTTTGAAACTGGCAAACTTAATGTGGTGATTGCCGATACCGTTCGCGGAAAAGGCTTGCCAAGTATTGAACGCCGCGCCGACAGGTGGTTTTGTAATTTCAATGCCGCCGAGGTTGAAGACCTGCTGAAAGAATTGCACGGCGAACACATCACACAATTAACATCAGAAACTTTAGTGGTCAGATAAATTATGACATACGAAGAACTACTCACTCAAACCGCTTTAGCAGACGAACGTTTTATCGTGATGACTGCAGAGAACCGGGCCCTGGTACGTAACATACCGGGCAAATTAGGCAAACGTTTTATCGATACCGGTATCACCGAACAAACCATGATTGGCGCGGCAGCGGGCCTTGCGCTTCGCGGGCGTACGCCCGTGGTACACGCTTTGGCATCTTTTTTATCGATGCGCGCATTTGAATTTGTACGGACAGATGCCGGTATCCCCAACCTGCCCGTTAAATTAAGCAGCTTTATACCCGGCTTTTTATCCGACGGTAACGGACCAACACACCAGGCCATCGAAGATATTTCTTTGATGCGCGGTATCCCCAATATGACCGTATTCGCGCCAGCCGACGAACAGGATTTGGTAGAAATGCTTCCGCAGATCTGGGACTGCCCAAATCCATCTTATGTGCGCATCAATACCCGCAAAACCGATCATCAGCATACGCCTTATGAATGGGGTAAAGCCGAGGTGATTTCGAAAGGTAATGATGTTACCATTTTAACCTATGGCTTATTGTTCGAGCAGGCACTTATCGCTGTCGACATACTAAAAAGCGAAGGTTTATCGGTTGGGCTTATCAATATGCGCAGCCTTAAACCGGTTGATGAGCAGGCTATTATTGAAGCTTCGCAAAGCAGCAACTTAATCGTTACCCTCGAAGACCACTTTCTGACTGGCGGTTTATACAGCATTGTTGCCGAGGTGTTGTTAAAAAATCAGCTCACTGCCAAAGTATTACCGTTCGCGTTAAACGAAAAATGGTTTAAGCCCTCGTTATTGCCAAATGTTTTAGAATATGAAGGCTTTACCGGTAAGCAAATAGCCGAAAAAATATTGGGTTATAATACCCGTTCGGTACAACCCGAAATTTCAATACCTCAATTTTCAGAATAATCTAGATACCCATTATATGCCAAATAGTGTAAAATTTAACCAGGATTATCCGGTTATAACCAAATCGAACGAGTTGTATGAGCGTGCTCTGGACGTTCAGAAACCGGTTACCCAAACCTTAGCCAAAGGTCCGGGACAGTTTACTAAAGGTGTTGCACCTAAATATATACAAAAAGGTAAAGGCTCCCACGTATGGGATGTTGATGGTAACGAGTTTATTGATTTCAACTCGGCTATTGGTCCAATTTCTTTGGGCTATGCCTATCCGGTGGTTGACGAAGCCATTAAAAAACAATTGGAAGATGGTATTACCTTCTCCCTGATGCACCCCCTGGAAGTTGAACTTTCGGAACTAATTAAGGAAGTTATCCCTAATGCCGAAGCGGTAAAAATTTCTAAAACTGGTGCTGATGTTTGCTCTGCTGCAGTTCGTGTGGCACGTGCATTCACAAAAAGGGAAAAAATATTTTGCTGCGGTTACCACGGCTGGCACGATTGGTACATCGGCATAACCAGCCGTAACGCCGGTATCCCTGAGTCGATTCAAAATATGACTTATACTTTTGAGTATAACGACATTGAGGCTATCAAAGCCGCACTTGACGAAACTGTTGCAGCGCTTATATTGGAGCCATTTATTTTCGAAGCTCCAAAACCAGGCTTCCTTAAAGCTTTGGCCGAAGCTTGTAAAGCCAATGGCACTCTATTAATTTTTGATGAAATGTGGACAGGTTTCCGCATCGCTATAGGTGGCGCACAGGAATATTTCGACGTAAAACCCGACCTTGCCGTATATTCAAAAGCTTGCGCCAATGGTATGCCAATCGCGTTGCTTACCGGCCGTGCCGATGTAATGGAACTGTTTAACCATGAAGTATTCAGCTATACTACTTTTGGTGGTGAAGCTTTATCGCTTGCCGCTTGTATTGCCACTATTAATGAATTGCGCGATAAAAACGTACCCAAATACCTCGACGAAAAAGGCGCGTTAATGAAGGATGGTTATAACCAGATCGCGATTGAAACTGGCATGGATGTTTACACCCGTTGCGTTGGTTACAACTGCCGCTCTATGGTAACATTTACCCCCGAAGCTGGCAATGGTTTGGAAGTAAAAACCTTGATGCAGCAGGAAATGATAAAACGCGGTGTGCTTTGGGCTGGTTTCCACAATATGTGTTTTAGCCATAGCGATGAAGATATCGCTTACACACTTTCTGCTTATCGCGATGTGATGCCAATTATGAAGGAAGCCATATTAAGTGGCAATGTTAAACAATATTTAAAAGGCGAAGTACTTGAAGCGGTTTTCCGTAAAGTAAGTAACTATAATATAAAACCTAAAACGGTATAAAGAAAGTCATTGGTTTTTTTGTCCATGGACAAAAAGCCGACGACCCAATGACCAATGACCAAAATGTTTTCATTAAAAAATAAAACCGCTATTGTTACCGGGGCTTTGGGCCTACTGGGTAAAAAACATTGCGAAGCATTGGCAGCAGCCGGGGCTAACGTGGTGGTTGCCGACATCAACGAAAGTGCTGCCGAAAGTTTTGCCCAAAGTTTAGGCGAACAACATATTGGCCTTAAAGTGGACGTTACAAGCGAAAGTTCGTTAAAAACCGCCCGCGATAAAATATTAGCCCGTTACGAAACAATCGATGTGCTGGTAAACAATGCTGCCATAAATGATATGTTCGAAAACCCGGCTATGGCGAAAGAGCTTTCCGCTTTCGAAAACTATCCGCTTGACGCTTTCAAAAAATCACTGGATGTAAACGTGACCGGAGTTTTCCTGGCCTCACAAATATTCGGTACCGTTATGGCCGAGCGCGGTAGTGGCAGCATCATAAACATCGCATCTACTTATGGGGTGGTTGGCCCCGACCAATCTATTTATAGAGATGAATGCGGTCACCAAACATTTTATAAATCTGCCGTTTATCCGGTAACCAAAGGCGCGGTGGTAAACTTCACACGCTTTTTGGCGGCCTATTGGGGTAGTAAAGGAGTGCGGGTAAATACACTGTCACCGGGTGGTGTAGAGAACAATCAAAACGAATTTTTCATTCAAAACTATTCGGCAAAAACATTGCTTGGCCGTATGGCCAGTCCGTCTGATTACCAGGGTGCAGTTGTGTTTTTGGCCAGCGAAGCTTCTTCTTATATGACAGGGGCGAACCTGATAGTTGACGGCGGTTGGACAGCAATTTAAATCTAATAAAAAGATGATAAATAAAATGTTAGAAAAGAAGCTCCTGGGCATCAAATTACTGCTAACTGATTGTGACGGAGTACTTACGGATGGCGGCGTTTATTACGGCGAATCGGGAGAGATATTAAAAAAATTCAACATTCGTGATGGGATGGGCGTTGAACGCCTCAGAAATTTTGCCGGAGTAACTACAGGGATCGTAACTGGTGAGTTTTCGCCCTCGGTAGCAAAACGGGCCGAAAAACTAAAAATTACCGAACTGCATTTAGGGGCAAAAGATAAACCGGTTGTATTAAACGAAATTTTAACCCGTTTAAACTTAAAAGCTGAAGAAGTTGCTTTCATTGGCGATGATAGCAATGATCAGGAAATCATCAAACTTTGCGGCTTTTCGGCATGTCCGGCAGATGCGCTTTCTTTTATTAAAGAAAGTGTAGATTATATATGCGAAGCGAAAGGCGGAGAAGGCTGTTTCAGAGAAGTAGCCGAATTAATTATTTCAACACATAAAAAAACAAAAAATTTGAACTCATTTAATGAAACTATCACTTTAAACAGTGGAGTAAAAATTGGCCCGAATGAACCATGTTATATTATTGCCGAAATAGGCATTAACCACAATGGTTCGCTCGAAACTGCTAAAAAACTGATTGACGAAGCCGTTGCCGCAAAAGCGACTGCAGTTAAATTCCAAAAAAGGACACCGGAAATCTGTGTACCAAAAGATCAATGGGAAATAATGCGCGATACCCCATGGGGCCGTATTTCCTATATCGATTACAAACGTAAAACAGAGTTTGGCATTGCCGAATACGCTACCATCGACCAATATTGTAAAAAACTTGGTATCGACTGGTTTGTTTCTACCTGGGATGTTGAAGCAGTAGATTTTATGGAGCAATTTGATACGCCGCTTTATAAACTGGCCTCCGCTTCATTAACAGATTTCCCTTTGATCAATCGCATTTTATTAACCGGCAAACCATTGATGCTTTCAACAGGCATGTCGACCAATAAAGAAATTGAAGACGCGGTTAACCTGGTATATGCTTATAGTGAAAATTATCCTTTGCTGATAGCTCATTCTACATCCGCATATCCTTGCAAACCAGAGGAATTAAACCTGAAAATGATTCAGACACTTGGTAAAAAATATCCTGGCGTTCCAATTGGTTATTCAGGTCACGAAACAGGTTTGGCTACTACTGTTGCTGCTGTAACAATGGGTGCTACTTTTGTGGAACGTCATTTCACGCTTGATCGCGCCATGTGGGGATCTGACCATGCTGCCTCGGTTGAACCCCAAGGATTTGCTCGGTTAGTGCGTGATATCCGCGATGTGGAGATAGCAACCGGCGATGGTATTAAAAGAGTGTACGAATCTGAATTGGGCCCGATGAAACGTTTAAGGGTAAATATTAGTAAGGAATACACCGAAAAAACCACCACAAAGTAAAAAATTGGGGTTTTCTTTAAAAAAATGACCTAAGACATCTTTTTTTTGAGAAATACTTGGGACATTCGGCTAAAGTTACAACACGTATAAAGCATGACATTAGTTGAAAAGACGACCATAATTTTATTTGCCTGGATTGCGTTTATGATTGCATGGGAGCGCATTGCTCCTTATCGTAAAGGATTACCATTTTTCAGAGAAGGCTTTTGGGTCGATCTGGTTTGGTATACGCTTATTCAGAGCTATTTTCTTAAGATTCTTATTTTCGACTTTATAATAGCACCGGTTCAACACCATTTCGGATGGAATGGTGTTGAATTTTTTCAAAGATGGACGCTGACAGAACAGATTTTATTTTTTGTGGTTACCCACGATTTATATATTTATTTGTTCCATCGTTTTCAACACCACAGTAAGTTCTTCTGGCGCACCCACGAAGCGCATCACTCCGGTAAGTATGTCGATTTTTTGGCGGGATCACGTTCACATGCTGTGGAAATCATCATTAACCAAACCATCGAATTCGCGCCGATAATTATTTTATTGGGGCCTGTGGCTGCTGCACCGGTAGTGGTGATAAAAGCAATGCTCGATGCTATTTTCGGCATATTTATACACGCCAACATCGATGTTAAGTTAGGTAAGTTCAAATACTTTTTTAACTCGCCCGAACTTCATTTATGGCACCACGCCAACTACCAGGAAGTATTTCACGCGAATTTTTCGACCAAGTTTTCTATTTGGGATCACCTATTCGGCACGGCTTACGATCCAGGCCATAAACCCGGTGACCTCCGCGAAAACTGGGGCCTGTATTATGACTTCCCGAAAGATTATTTTTTACAACATGCCTTTTCAGTAAAACGCTTCGACGAAAAAAGTTTGCTGAAATATAAATGGTTTAAACATTACTACGAACTAAGGCCCAACCTGTTAAAACTCATAACAAGGCCGTTTCAATCAAAAAAAGCTGATCGTTTGATTAGCCAAAATCAACACGATATTTCATCCGAAAAACTAAAAGTTGCCGATAACAGCGAAAATTTAATAACTTGCGACGAATAATTTTTTAGATATTGGCTTGGTTATATTTAGTATTAGCTGCTACCTGCGAAACGGCATGGACCTATTGCGTTAAATTCATGAAATTTAGCGATCTTAAAGCTTTAAGATTCGACAACTTTTATCGGTGGCATGGCGGAGCACTGCCTGTGCTTGTTCCTTTTATAGGTTATATTTTATTTGGTGTATGCAATATTTGGCTATTCTCAATAGCCATAAAACAAATCCCGGTTGCAATGGCCTTCGCGGTATGGACAGCAACAACGTTAATCTTTTTAAAGATTGTTGAGTTAGCTTATTTTCACCAGCGAATTTCGCTTGCCGAAGTATTTTTTATGCTTCTTATTATGGTGGGCATGGTGGGATTAAAAGTTTACGCGGTACAACAAAAATAATATGGTGCTTGAAGGGTTGTGAGAGTTGTTATTGTCCCATTCATTTATTGCCCTCCAGACATTAGTTTTTAGAGAGCCATTGGCTCGACCAGTATTGTAACAACCCCGATAGCCATCGGGGTTGAAATTCAAACCATCGTATAAGTGCCTCCCATTGTTGGTCCGGATTTTTAATCCCGGACCATATAGCAAGGGATTTGCAATCCCGGTAAACCATAGATTTTCGTTCCGGGGATTGCAAATCCCCTGTTTTGCGGTCCGGGATTGAAAATTCGGGCCAACTGGGGGTTTAGTATTCCAAAACTAGCCGTGTCACCTAATCCATTATAGAAAAAACAGTAAATTGAAAAAAAATTACGATGAACACATCAGAGATAATTTTCGGAACGGCCACAATTGGTATTGGAATAATTTTCACCAAAATGTATATAAAGTCCTACAGAAATGGAGTGAAAGATACGTTTGGATCAGAAATACGTACATTGGTAGGCGGTATTGGCCTAACAGTGATCGGTATAGTAGCTATAATTAAAGGCATTACTGGGTAGTGTCAGCGCACCCATTGTTGGTCTGGATTTTTAATCCAGTACCATATAGCAAGGGATTTGCAATACCAGTAAACCGTAGATTTTCGTTCCGGGGATTATAAATCCCCTGTTTTGCGGTCCGGGATTAAAAATCTGGACCAACTAGCAAATTCGGACTAACTGGGTTTCCTAACCGAAACCACCTTTACGTTTTGCGTTCGAAAAACGATCCCGTTAGGGATCAAATATTGGTAGCATAAACGTGGAAATGAATTTTTGTGCCGTAGGTACAAAATTAACCACCAGAGATATAGGATTTTCCTATCTTAAACGTTAACACATCAAAAAAAATTAGAAGAATGTAACCAGATGTTGAAGCAATCCGATGCCGATTTTGACTACCACTATATTTTCAAGAACCTGAAAGAATTTCACGGTGGAAAGGTTTTGCCCCTACAGGGCAAAATATTCTTTTGGCTATATTGCTACCCATATTTGTCTGCTAACGGAGTCCATGAACTATAAAATAATAGTTACTTCCCATCTTCATCTTTCCCAGCTAATTTGGCCGGATAATCCTTTTTCCCTTTTGCTGCGAACCAAAGTATACGGTTCATTAAATCGTCGTTGCCGCCATCAATATGGTCGAATTCGGGGCGCAGGGACATTTTGGCGTAGTACAACTCCTTCCCTTTAATTGCTACCAGGCGGGGACTGATATCGGTGATAGACACTTTATTGTTTACGCATTGGTAGGTATAATCGGAGGGCTTATTAGTAAAGCAGTTAAACATAGGGATCGCCGTTGCATCCATTATATTCATTGGTGGAATGCCTAATATTTGTTCTATCGAACGCAGTAGGCTGGTTTGGTTATAGTTTGTTGAAACCGCTTTTTGCAACCTGCTATACGGACTAATTACAAAGCCAGTGGTCCGGTAAGCCGAAACATGGTCCCAGCCAGCCTGTGAATCGTCTTCGGTAACAAAAATTACGGTATTTTTCCAGAACCTGCTTTTTGAAACGGCTTCAACTATGCGGCCAAGCGCAAGGTCGTTATCCGCAACCATTGCCTGCGGCGTAGGAAAACCGGGGCGTATACCTTCGGTATGATCCAGCGAAAGCGCCATAACCATTAGCTGCGGTAGTTGATCGCCGGGCATGTTTTCATAACCCTTAAGCTCATCAATAAACGCGGTAGCCCTTAACTGGTCGGCGACCCTGAAATCATACGATGCCGGGTAACTTTGCGAAAGGATGGGCCTCACCCGCGATATAGTGCTCACATTGGTAAAATCGAGCTTTTTGCGTGCTTTATAACCATTATATATATCAGTCCAGCTTAACTTTTTGTCGATATTGGTGGTAGCGGCTTCCCCGTAAATTCTCACAGTTTTGCCGTGGTCGGCGGCGTTGTTCCAAATAAATCCGTTTTTGTCATATACCAAAGCGTCTTCCTGCACATGCGGGTAGCTACGGAACCATGCCCTTACACTCTTTTCCACATAGTCGGTTACCATCCCGGCATCGGTCCATTGATGGCCTTCTGCAGAACACTTGCCCGAAGCGTAATAATTATCCAGCAATAAAAAATTACGTGCCAACTGGTGTTGGTTAGGGGTAACGCTGTCTCCATAAACACATAACGAATTACTGCCATTCCCTTCGGGCATATCCCCTAAAACCTGATCGTAGGTGCGGTTTTCTTTTATGATATATAAGACATGGTTAAATACCGAAGGCTCGCCAATACGCTCAGGTATTGGCCTTGGGGCGATGTTTTTACGCGGCAATAGTTGTGCTATCGCTTCCCGAAAGGTAAAATTCAGGTTTTTCACTTTGGCAGTATATTGTTTTAGCAATTCGTTTCCCGGCAAGGGAATAATAGAAACCGTAGCTTTTTGATGATGCGAATTATACGCGCTTATAGCCGGGGTTTCCTTATCGGGATTCTTGCCATCCTTATTAATTTCGAGACTGTTTACCCGCGAGCCTTCGCCTTCCAGGTTGGTTACAAAAAGATTGTTTCCATCAATTGCCAACCCACCCGGATAGGCTTCTGTCGGGATGAAACCAGCTACCTTGCTCGCACCAGATGCCCGCGCGGAAGCCCTCGAACCAAGTTGTACAACAGCGACGGCATTATCCATCCCATTTGCAACATACAATATTGTTCCGTCGCTATTTAAAGTCAGCGCATTGGGGGTATCGCCGATAAAACTCTTTTTACCTTCAATTAATTTAACAGGTATCGTTTCGTTGAGATGGAAATCGTTGGTATTAATTACCGAAACATTATCGCTATTGCCGTTGGCCACGTAAACATACCTTCCATCGGGACTAGCAATCACCGCGTTGGGATGCAATCCAACCGGGATTTCTTTTATTATATTACCAGTTTGGGGTTCAATTACCGAAACAGTACCGGATGAGGTAGCACCTGTTTTGGGATCGATGTAAGTTTTCCCGTAAGGGACACCAGCGGTTTCTTTATTTACCGTATCTGTGGGTTGGGTGCCTGCCCAGTTACTTACAAAAATTTTATTTTGCGCTATCGCGATACCATAAGGGGCTACACCAGTATTCATTGTCCATACGGTTTGGCCAGTTGCCAGGTTTATTTTTACCAATTGATTATTGCCGTTTAAAACCACATATAAGTAATTAATACCGCTCTGTACATCTATAGCTAAATCGTTGGGTAAAGCCAAAGGTGAAGGAGCTTTGGGATCAAAACTGAAATTGTTTTTGATACTAATACTTTTCCCGTCCCAAACGGCCTCTAAAACCAGCGATTTGGAATGTTTACCGCCGCTAACAGCCGCGCTCCAAAAAATATCGGTTTCATTGTTTGTCGTTAAAACCTTAATGCCTGAATAAGTACTCATCAATCCTTTGAACTTTTTGTCGTCGCTATAGGTCCATCGGGCGATTACGTTTTGTTTTACGGTGTCTATGATGGCTATGCCGTAACGGTCTTCAATCACCAATAAGGGTGAGCCATTTATCAACTTCACGTCCATGCTATGGTTTTCTTGTTCAGGGCTTCCGAAGGAAATAACTTTTCCAGCCGGATCAATCAGGCGGTTATAAGGCATTAAAACCGGCAATATGCTATTGGTGAGTGTACTGTCATCGTACGTACTATGCATATTAAGCTGTTCGTCCTGCGCTGTGTCTTTGTTGTTTTTTTTTGTATGACAGGCGATGATAAAAACAGAAATCAACGCAATGATTAGAACGGATGCTTTTTTTCTTTCCATGATAGAATCGTAACAAATTACCAGCCCAATGATGCGGAGCCGCCAGGGTAAAGGTAGGAATAGTTTATTTTTTCAATAAAATTATTATGTTAGGCTATTGTTAGCGTAAAGTATCTTCTTATCAAAAAGAAACGCTACGCTCAGAAGCACGGTAACAGTTTTCGCGCTAATTATTTTTCAGCCCTATGGCGTGGTCCCTATAATCAGTTAAAAATTCATTGTCCGAAAAAAAGTCAATACTAAAAATGGTTCTTGGGTCATTCGTATAGCTCGGTTTAGATACCTGTGTTATATAGTTCGAACTCCCGGTTTTATAAGTATAGGTAAAACCAGCACCTGTAGTTAAAGTTACCGTTGTATTGGTTGGCAATATGATCGAGTTACTTGTTGCGGCACTATTGGCTATAATATTTATGGCAGGTGTCCCTGTATCGAACAGCACATAAGCGGAAACGCTTTTCCCGCTATAGGTGACGGTCGATAAAATATCAGGCGAATACCCCCCTTGCGAATTATAATTGAGCGGGTGCATAACAAAAGGCGAAGACGAGGATATATCATCGGGCACCAGGCCAATGGTGAGCAAGCCGCCTACATAAGTCGGGGTCCCCGTGCTGAATTCGGAGTTGTTGAATAAGGCCAGTTTAAACCCATTAATGGCCCCATTGGTGGGATTAAAATAACTCAATGGACTCATGATGGCACTATTTGCAGCACTGATTCCGGGGCCAACGCCAAAAACATCCTGAGTATGCGTCGAGTCGTTTTTACCAGTTGCTACATTATAAATTTTATAATATAAAAATATCGGAATGCGGCGGGTTGTTACACTTCCATTAGCATCGCCAATGGTTATAGGCGCGTAGGCAAGGTTGCCAAATTCCTGGGTTTCGCCCTGGGCATTGCCAAAAGAGATTAAACCTTGCTGGTTTGTAACAGTTATGCCATTTACATTTACAGAGTCTCCGGGTACGGTAAGCCCTGTACTGGTGATCATAGATGCCGGCAATATATTGGCCGCGTCTATCGTCATGCCTGCCGAGCCGGTGTCAAAAACTAAACCATAATTTACTGTTTGCGTGCCGACTTTAGAAACCGCAATGTAAACTCTTTTATAAATACTATCCGAATATTCATATAAACCAATTTTGGCTATCGGGCCAATAGACGACGGTTTTGAGGGTTCTTTTTTACAGGCGGTACTTAATATTAATCCCACTACAAAAAGTGGAAAAACAATACGGTAATATTTTCTCATATTTTTAACTGGTTCAGTTGAGAGACAATAATTTGCTTCGGAAATGTGCGGCTTTTTTTTAAAACTAACAAGAGGCTTAAGCGCATTATTTACAGTTAAATAGTGTCGCAATTGGCGTAACCAAAAATGCGATTAAATATACAAAAGGGCAATTTATTACGATCTTTTTTTGACGGTGCCGTTGCCTCGCTCCGATGTCCATGGTCAAGCCAGCGATCGTCGTATACATTTACACCCTTTTCGTTAGGTAGTTTCGTTGTTTTTAAAATAATTTCCAATTGAAAAGACTGCCATTTTAAGTCTGATTTTTATGAATAAGTCTATTTTTAATGCATTGTTGACAACAATAGTGTGCTTTTTTTCATTTTATTACAAATATAATAGATTTTAGATTGATTGTTTTTATTAAAATGACCAAATACGTTGTTTAAATCAGAAATTACCTCTTGCTTTCTTGAAATTTATTCTATTTTATGTAAAAAAATATAATTTATTGTAAATTTTTATGCCAAAATTTGATTTTAATAAAAAATCAATAATTTTTTTGACATTTTGTTGTTAAATTGTTTACAAATTGACTTAAATTTTTTAACTTAGTAAATATTTAACAATTTTTTTTTACCAAACCAAAAAACTATGAATATAAAAGTACGTTTACTTCTTATTGGAACATTTGTTTTGCTTTGTTCCTCCGTTTTTGCGCAAAAATTAACGGGTACTATCACCAGTGCTGGTAGTACAGTAATAGGTGCGACTGTACTGGTAGAGCCGACAGCTGCCGGTACCTCAACCGATGTTAATGGCAAATACAGCCTTACTTTAAAACCGGGGACTTACAAAGTGACTTACTCAGCCCTGGGTCTTGAGAAAAAAGTAATTTCGGTAACACTTGCCGATGGTGAAACGAAAGTATTGGACGTAGACCTGGTGGTTTCTTCAGCCTCGTTAAACGAAGTTGTGGTGGTTGGTAGCCGTGGCGGTGGCCGCTCCAAACTCGAGTCGGCTGTGCCGGTTGATGTTATTAACATAAACAATGTTAATGATAACACCGCGAAACCCGATTTAATGAGTCAGTTGAACCAGGCTGTACCATCCTTTAACTACAACAAACAATCGGGTGCCGATGGTGCCGACGCGGTCGACTTTGCAAGTTTACGCGGTTTAAGTTTTGGCCAAACATTGGTTTTGGTTAATGGTGTACGCCGACATTTATCTGGTTACGTTGATGCCGGGCAATCAGCACGCGGACGTGGTGATGGTGGTACCGACTTAAACGCTATACCTGAAGCAGCGATAGACCATATCGAAATATTGCGCGACGGTGCTTCGGCACAATACGGTTCGGACGCGATTGCTGGGGTTATCAATATCGTCTTGAAAAAAGATATTAACCTATTTACGATTAACGCTGGGTTTAGTGGGTATGACGACCAAAAATATAACACTTTAAGTTATTCGGACCCGAAAGCTTACTATACTGGCAGCAAATTCGATGGTCAGACTTTTAACCTGGGTGCTAATTACGGAATTGCCGTTGGCAAAAATGGTGGCTTCTTGAACATTGGCGCGAATTATGAAAATTCGGGTAAAACCTTCAGATACGCACCGGATGAGCCTATCAGCCGAGAACGCCGCGCGTTTGGTGATGGCTCCGTGGAATCAGGTGGTGCTATGTACAATTTGGAAGTGCCCATAAAAGGCACCAGCACCGTATTTTATTCGTTCGGTGGTTATAATTACAAACACTCTAATGTGTATGCTTACACCCGTAGCTGGAATTATGACAATGGCCTTCGTTCGCAACCGACAAAATTCCCAACCGATCCAACAACTGGTAATTTGATTTTTGTGCCTGGTATTATGCAGGTAGATAATCCGAACGGCGTGCCATTTAATGCCGACAGTGTTTATTATGATCCGGAAGAAGATGTTTATATTAAGGATGCATCAGCAGCTGCTGGCTTAAGAGGGAAAATAAATGGCGATTGGACCTGGAATGTAAGTCTCAACGCAGGCCGGAATGATTTTCACTATTTTGGTCAGAACACCTTTAACGCTTCATTAATTGATGCACCCGGTCAGCCAATACAAACACGTTTTGACGACGGTGGATTTAACTATTTGCAAGGTACTTTAAACGCAGACATAAGCAAGCATTTTAGCTCCATCGCAAAGGGTATGGAACTTTCGTTTGGTGGTGAGGAAAGGTACGAGCGCTATCAAATATATGCAGGCGAAGTTAATTCATACTCAGGGAGTACAACTCCTGTGCCCATTACTGTTGATGGTGTAACCACATTGGCGGTAAAAGCATCAGGATCCGAAGGCTATCCGGGGTATTCGCCACAAGACGCCCGCATTGCTGATCGTGGTTCCGAAGCTGTATATGTAGAGGATGCGTTAGATGTTACCAAGGAATGGTTGATTGATGGCGCGGCCCGGTTCGAAAATTATTCGGATTTTGGCTCACAGGCAACTTTCAAATTTGCGACCCGTTATAAAGTTACCCATAACTTTAACTTGCGTGGTTCCATAAGTACTGGTTTCCGTGCACCAACCCTGCAACAACAAAACTTTAGTAATACAAATACCGAAGTAGTAAACGGCAATTTAATTTATACCAAAACGGTTCCAAATTATTCGCCGATTGCAGAAGCAGCAGGTATCCCTAAATTAACGCCCGAAAAATCAACCAACTATAGCGGAGGTTTTACCTGGCAGCCGATACATGAGCTAACCCTCACCGTAGATGCATACCAGGTTGGGATAAAAAATCGTATCGTTTATTCTGGTGCTTACTCTGAAGGTGATCCAGCGTTTGGTAGCCCAACCACACCGGGTACTTTAAACTATGAGTTACTGGCCAACCAGGTTGCCCAGGCGTCGTTTTATACCAACGCGGTAAACACTACAAACGATGGGGTTGACATTGTAATTGATTACAAAAAACGTTGGGACAACCAGCATTTCAACGCTACTTTCGCGGGCAATTTTCAACAGGTAATTATTAACAAAATAAACGTTCCACCTACGTTTAACCAGTCGAAAGGAGACAGTGCAACATTCTTTTCCGATAGGGAACAATATTTCTTAAAATATGCCGCGCCAAAAGCCAAACTTAACCTTGGGTTAGAGTATGGTATCAAGAAATTGTCGTTTGGAACACGTTTCACCTACTTTGGCGATGTGAAAGAGCTGGGCTTTGGCGACGTGTCCGCGCCAGCAAACGCGCCAGATCCATATTTTCCTTATGTAGCATTGGATAACGGCAGTGGGGTAGTACCAGAAATATTCAATTTCAGTCCGAAAGTAACCACCGATATTTACGCATCATTTAAATTCACCAAAATGATATCGTGGACCTTGGGCGTAGATAACTTGTTTAACATACATCCTGATGAAGACGTTGTTAAAGGCGCGATTAGCCCAACCAGTGGAACCAGTTCATTTGGCGATAGCAACTCTGGCGGTCCGTTCGAGTCTGTTCAGATGGGCTTCAATGGTCGGAGAATCTTTACAAAACTTTCACTCCGCTTTTAATAACTAAAACTAACTAAACTGACTGGGCCTGTTTCAAATTAATTTGAAACAGGCCTTTTTTTGGCACTATACAGCTTTCGGCTTATGGGTATTTTTTACTTTACAACGAAGCTAGGTCATGCTGATCATTGTATCTTTCAAATGGTTTGCAATTCATCATCTTAACCAAATGTACAGTAATTAGGTTTTTTGTAAGTAACAACGCATGCTTATTGTAATGCAATTCAGCAATATCGATTTTGCCTGCGATTTCAGCTTTGGAAAAACCATTTAAGCTTATTGTTGCCGAAAACGTATCCATATCCAGTTTGGCAAGAGCAAAGTTATTTAACGTTACCTCGAGACCGAGGGCAGATAGCTTCCCGAATGACGTAACCCTTGCATTATCATAAACATTTAGTTTACGAAGGTCAGTGGCATTAACCCATACTACCAGTTTCTCGCTGGCGTAGTTGGTTATCCGTAAAATACCATCCTGATTTTGCACCAGTGCGTTGTCCGAATAATAGTTATTGTAAACCTTCACGTTATCAGTATTTCCATCCGATAAATACAATTCAACATTGCCGTGTATCTCAATTTCGGCAATATTTTTACCCTCAGCTATCAGGGTACCAGCTACTCCTCTATTAAAAGTTGCGGCGTGGGTTGATTGGCTGATGCCCAATATTGAAAGTATAAGGATTGCGATGGTTAAAATTGACTTTTTCATTGTTTTGAACTTTAATTTTTTGACTGTTTATTGTTTTCGATATTCAAAGCAACAGCGTTTTTATGGATAAAAAAAGAAGAATAGACTATCACTGCATTCAAATAGATCAAGAGATATGTTTTGTCGCTGAAAACTATTCCACTGATTTACAGCGAATTAAAAAATTTCTTATCGGTTAAAAAATGCTTTTTATCGGCTGTGGGTTGGTTTTCATCGATCGCTATGGTAAAATATTGTGCTTCAAACAAATCAAAAACATCGCGGATGATGATATTTATTAAAATAATTTCCATTTAGTTAAAATCACAATCATTGCGTCATTCCCACACCAAAAAAAGTTTGGCGAATTAATAAAAACTGCTTATATTTGTAGTTCATAGGCAGGTACTCCTACTTGCCATTTGTGATAAGGTTTAGGTTGAAGCCTCCAAACAGCGAGTGTGAGGAGGCTTTATTTTTTCCATCAAAACCGATTCACTTCCCCTTCATTAATAATTAAGACTAAAAATAAATTACTTTTTTATAGTAGAAATGAGCCCAGATGCTGGTACATTTAAAAATGCATCATGAACACCATTTAAAAAGCTCTGATACGATAAAAGATATAGTAATCGGCATGTCCGATGGCTTGACGGTTCCTTTTGCCCTGGCTGCTGGTTTAAGCGGGGCTGTTAATTCATCTGGCATAGTGGTAACCGCTGGTATCGCTGAAATTGTAGCTGGTTCGATAGCAATGGGACTGGGTGGTTTTTTAGCCGGTCGTACAGAATCAGACCATTATAACGCCGAATTGAAACGGGAGTATGATGAAATTGAGCGGGTACCGGAACAGGAAAAAATAGAAGTAAAAGAGGTATTTGCCGATTTTGGTTTATCTGTTGCGCTGCAAGACCAGATCGCTAATGAAATGGCCAAAGACAAAGATAAGTGGGTCGATTTTATGATGCGCTATGAACTTGGCCTCGAAAAACCAGAAGCAAACCGGGCATCGCAAAGTGCCATTACAATAGGTGTTTCGTATATAGTGGGTGGAATTATCCCGCTTTCGCCTTACTTTTTTGTTGCAAATTCGCAAACCGCACTTTATTATTCCTGCGCGATTACCATGGTTTGCCTGTTTGTATTTGGATATTTCAAAAGCAAGGTGACTGGTCAGCCAGCGATTTCGGGGGCATTTAAAGTGCTAATTATTGGCGCATTAGCCGCTGCTGCCGCGTTTACTATGGCTAAATGGATTAATGGCGGTAAAATATAAGTCCGTTTTAAATTCATTCAACTATGTCCTTAAAATGGTTTTTGTTTCTTCTTTTAATATCGAAAGGATTTACGGTGAAATCCCAAACGCTATTAAATGCCGATTCGTCTCAGATCAGGAAGGAACTGAATTTACGAGGGGTAGGATTAAAGAAAAGCTATATTGAAAGAGACCTCGAGCTGAAAGGTTATTATCGCAAAATGATCTTTCAATTTCCCATACCACCAGAAGGAAATAGTTGTCTCATGAAAATTACGTTTTACCTAACGCTTAAAAATAAATGTTTTAAATACGACGAGGCTTACTGGGGTAAAGACATTGTAGATAAAAGAATAAGGGAATTTAATAAGCCCACTTCTGGACTAACCCAAGTTAAAGGCAGTTTAAAGTGGATCAACCCTGGTGAGGGGTTTGAAGTAAACTTATTCTCCAAAAGGATAGGCAAGAACAAATTCGTTTCTATGTATATCCTGGAGTTTAAACAACTACATTGAAACGATACAACTTGAGTAATACATTTTACAAGTGCGTTAACACCTCACCCTCCTTTGTCCTAACTTATACGTAAGTTCCTAAATTCATTCGCCTTTAAATTTCAAGCCAATGTTTGTCCGTGCTTCAACCAGCATGGAGATCATTTGTTTAGATAATTGATGTGTGATGAAGGGGCTTTCGGTTACACCATTATTTATTAACGTACAAAAGTGTTCGATTTCGTAGTTCAGGCCACCTGCAGCAAAAGGTTCGCTTAGTTCGACTACACGCCCGTCCATATAGTCGATGGTTGCCTTTACCGGGTTCCACCAGTTTTTATGAATGGTGATATTGCCTTTAGTGCCGCAAATTAGCGCATCGCCTTTACCGTGTAAATCGAATCCGCTATAAAGCTGGGCATATCCATTTTGATGTTCACTTTGAAATATGGCAAACATATCGATTCCAGTATCGGCAAACCTTCCCATTGTTTGCACTTTTATAATATCACCCAACCAGTCTATTGCTAAAAACGCTTCGTATGCCCCTATCTGCATAATGCTGCCGCCGATGAGTTCATAGCTAAAGTTTGGATGATCGCGGCTCAAATCGGCAACGGAGGAGCCTGCGCGAACGTAACCTACAGGGCCGATTGGGTCGGTAATTAAATATTCTTTTAGTTTTTTGTAAAGCGGGAAGAACGGGGGTTTCATTCCCTCCATAAAAAGCAGATTTTTTTCTTTAGCAACTGCAAGTATTTCTTCCAGACCGGCAAGGTTTATCGCCGCTGGCTTTTCGCACAACACATGTTTGCCGGCGTTTAAGGCCGAAATGCTGTAGGCAGCATGGCTATCGGGGAGGGTGGCAATATAAACCACATCAATATCGCTGGAAAGCAATTCTTCGACGGTTTTACAAGCTGTACCACCATATTTCTCAACAAAAATATTAATTGATTCGGCCCGTCGCGACCACAATAAAACCAATTCTGTACCCGGAACTTCGCGAAGCCCCTGTACAAAACGGTGCGCTATCCGCCCGCAACCTATAATGCCCCATCTTAGCATGTTTTTAAGTCTTGAGTCCGAAGACGAAAGTCCAAAGTCAAAAATCGGCTGGCAACTTTTGACTTCGGACTTTCGACTTAAGACTTGTTACTGATATTGGATATAAATAGGGTAGGGTTTATATTTCAAAACTTCTGTCGGTGTAAGCATGTGGTGCGGTGCTTTCTTTAAATCGTTTTTATAAAAAAGCTTAAAGCCTGTAAACTGAACTGGTTCCGGGTAAATAAAATTACGGTATGTGCCAGTTTTAAGATCTGGTTCTCCCCATCCATCCATATCCATCACCAATTGAATTTCGGGATGCAACTTAATATTCTTATAATTGGTTACCATCTTTTTTGTAAAACGGTGAACAATTAAAATTTTTGGAGGCAGGTTATACTTACGAACAATCCCCGAAAGGTAAGTTGATACATAGTTTATATCAGCTGCATCAAATGTCCCGATTTTCTTGCCAGGTTTAGAGCCGTCTTTCATTGAAAATTCAGGGTCCATGCCAAAATGCACGTTAGGCATCATCCAATATTTTTCGAGCAAAGGCACTTCCGCATGGATATTACTTAAAGCCACCTGTATATCTAAAAACACAATAGCATGTGCTTTTTTAGCAAGCTTCAGTACGCTATCAATTTGTTTAAATGGCATTCGGTTACGGTATTTGCCATCTTTGCCAGCGTTGCCGCTGGCTACAACTGCGATATAATGCAAAGCAGGTTGTACAGGAGTTTGAGGATCGGCTTTTTCCCAGTTTTTTACTTCACCTTTAAGTTTGGCAAGCATTTCGTTTGGAGGTAGTTCGCCTAATATGCCCATCTTTTTTGCATAAAGATTGCCATAGTAAGCCACAACTCTTTTAAATGGTAAAATGGCACCAGGCAAAGGGTAAGGCGCATTTTTAACCGGCCACCTGCCAGTGGTGTCGCCATGCGCGAGTCGTCTCATTAACGAGTCGTAAAGGTGCTTATCCAACGGTGGGTAAGTTATGGGAGCTGCCACTACAGTATCCACAGCTTTAGCAGGAGCTTTTTTGACTGTGTCTTTTGCAACCTGTGCTTTGTCAGTGCTACCAACCGGACTACAGTTGGAAAAAAGAATAACCGTTGATAGAAAGAATGCAATAGACAGAATGATGTTTTTCATTGAAATAGTGATGTTTTTTGTAAGCAACCGAGCTGCAAAGTAACGCCTTTTTTTAGTTGGATAAGATTAATTTTTTGAAAATACAAATAAAAAAATCGGGATATATATGTGCAAATTTCAAATGCGCTAATTCTTAGATGTGCAAATTACAAATGTGCAAATTTATGATGTTTAGTTCATCTGCACATCTGTAATTTTCACATCAGCACATTCAAAACCCCAATTATAAATAATTGTTTGCTACGTTTTTAATTTGCAAAATTTCCCAAAAACCCCTAGAGGTAGTTTTGGCCCCGAGCTTGCCTGAAGATAAAGTTCGCCAATTTCGAGATTGGTGACCTCAGGGTAAACGCTTCGAATTAAATTCTCGATAATTACCGATGAAAAACCAAGTGAGTAGGTATTCAGGATTAAGAAATGTTCATCAGGATCAAGCAATTGAATAACATCTTGCATCATTTCGTTGATATTATCTTCGAGCTTCCACTTTTCACCATTGGGGCCATGCCCATATGCTGGCGGATCGAGAATGATACCGTTATATTTTTTGCCACGTTTTAGTTCGCGTTTTACAAATTTCAATGCGTCTTCAACCACCCAGCGGATCTGGCTTAAGCCAGAGAGTTCCTGGTTTTCATTGGCCCAGGTAACCACTTGTTTTATTGAATCGACATGGGTAGTATCCGCGCCAGCCGATTGCGCTATTAACGACGCCCCGCCTGTATAAGCAAATAAGTTAAGCACCTTTGGCGATGGTGTTTTGAATTTTTTTACGTTTTCACTGATGTAATCCCAGTTAACAGCTTGCTCAGGGAACACACCCAGGTGCTTAAATGAGGTTAAAGCCATCCGTAACTTTATTGAAGCTTGAGGGTTTTTGTAGGTAATATGCCAGCGATCGGGTGTAGCAGGATTCTTTTTCTTCCATTCTCCCGAGGTTGCCGAACGCCCCTTAAATTTAATATGGTGCAAGCGCTGCCATTCCATCTCGCTTAATGCTTTTGCCCAAACAGCCTGTGGCTCGGGCCTTATCAATATAACATCACCAAATCGTTCCAGCTTTTCAAAATTGCCGCAATCAATCAGTTCATAGTCTTTCCAGTACGTTGGTGTGAGTAGTTGGATCATTTTTTTTAGTCCGAAAGTCCGAAAAGTCCGGCAGATACTTTTAGATTATTTAATAAAATACAGTTGTTTCTTTCGGACTTTCCGGGCTTCCGGACTTTCCGACTCAAAACTAAAGCTTCTCCCGCGCTGCCCGCATAAATTTACTGGCAAACACAAATTCGTTTAGTTCTTTATTGTTGGTGTGTGCAATTTCGTGATTAGAGCCTTCCCACCATTTTTCGCCATTATTTAAAAAAACAATATGGTCGCCAATACCCATTACCGAGTTCATATCGTGGGTAACAATTACGGTGGTAGTTTGATATTCTTCAGTAATTTCACTAATCAGTTCGTCAATTAAAATAGCTGTTTTGGGATCGAGCCCCGAATTGGGTTCATCGACAAATAAATATTTTGGCTGCATGGAAATTGCCCGTGCTATGCCCACCCTTTTTTTCATCCCTCCGGAAAGTTCCGATGGAAATAAATTGTTGGTCCCCGTGAGGTTTACCCGTTTAAGACAAAAATTTGCCCTGTCCAGTTTTTCGGACTTTGACATTTCGGTAAACAAATTAAGTGGGAAAATAATATTTTCCTCAACCGTCATCGAATCAAACAACGCTGAGTTTTGAAAGAGCATACCAATTTGTTTTCGTATGGGCACGCGGGCCTCAAAATTCATGGTGGTAAAATTCTCGTTATCGTAAAAAATTTCGCCCATTGAAGGCTCATGCAAGCCAACGATACATTTTAACAACGTTGTTTTACCCGAGCCGGAAGTACCGATAATGAGGTTATTTTTCCCTGGTTTAAAATTCGCGCTAATGCCTTTCAATACTTCATTTTCGCCAAATGTTTTATAGACGTCTTTGATTTCAATCATAAAAGTAAGCGCGAAATTACCAAATCTGCAAATATTATCATTACACAACTGTATACTACGCCGCGTGTAGCTGCCTGGCCTACCTCGAGCGCGCCGCCGCTGGTATAAAAGCCCTGGTAAGCACAAATGGAGGTTATCATAAAGCCAAAAGTTACGGCTTTAACCGCACATACTGTTACAATTACGGGGTTAAAGTCTTGTTGAACGCCGATGATATAATCAGCCACCGACACATCATGTGATACTGCGCAGGCTATGTAACCGCCCGTTAAAGCCAGAAACACCGATACAATAACCAGGAGAGGCACCATTGTAACGCCGGAAATTATTTTTGGCGATATCAGATAACCGGGCGCGTTAACGCCCATAATTTCGAGCGCGTCTATTTGTTCGGTAACCCGCATGGTGCCAATTTGTGAAGCAATGCTTGAACCAATACGGCCGGACAATACCAGTGCCGAAATAGTCGGACTAAATTCCAAAATATTTGAGTCGCGGGTAATTTTACCAACAACCGAACGGGGGATTAAATCACTTATCAACTGAAACGCGGTTTGAATGGTGGTAGCCGCTCCAATAAACATGGAGATAATCGCAATAATACCCAATGAACCTATCCCAACCGACACCATCTCGCGCATAATTTCGGCCCAGTAAACACTAAATTTTTCGGGCCTGCGGAAACTTAAACGCAATAAAAGTATGTATCTTCCTAAACTGTAAAACATTTATTTAATAAAATTGGGTTAAAAATAGTGTTTTATAATTTATGGTTGGCTTGTCAGCAAGATAGAGTTACATTTAAATGATGATATGGGTAAAAGCCCCCTCTAAATCTCCCCGAAAGGGGAGACTTTAGCTTCGTTCGCATTCATTTTTTCAAGTCCCCCTACCGGGGAGGATTATTCGTTCTATAATTTATTTTTTTATGGTACTCATGAGTGCTTCGCAGTTTAGGTGGGGCTGAAAAGCATAGGTGGAGTCCAAATTCCTAACTTAATTATACAAACTACCACTACTACAATGCATAACCCTCAATCAAGATGATCTTTTCAACGGATTGGTTTTTCATTTCCATAAATTCAAGCCGCTTTGGGTCAATCTTATAGGTTTCAAAATCGGCTTTGCTGTTAAAAGCTACCAAATGGACTTCGTAAGGCAGTTCGGCATTACTTTCAACAAAAGCGCCCTGATCTGGCCTTATCCGGTAAATAAGTTCTCCGTTGTGGGCCTTTAAAAGGGGCAATACTTTATCCTCGAATGCATGGAACTCCTGCTCGCGTCCTGGCTTTATAAAAATAAGTTGGGTATAGTAAATCATTTTTTAATGATGATAATGTAAACCCGAAGGTAATTAACTTATATGCAATTTAGGTGGAAATAAAAAATGCCGTTCTGGTAAATTTTTTCGAACTATTGATCCTCGGCTACTGGCCGTTGATATTGTACAGGAGCTCTTTTAGGTAAATCAGCATAACAAGGAAAAATAAAATCGACTAGTTTATCGGTTAATTCTTGATTGTCCATGTTATATTTTCGCCTTTTCTCATCTGCAATTTCAAATTTAAGAAACTCGTTTTCTTTTTGAATGGCCGAAGCCAGGCCATTATTGCTCATATTGTTTAAAACATGGTCCATTTCTTTTTTGCCGGTACTCAGCAGGGCGATGTGAGCATAATTTTTAGACTCGACATGATTTTGTGTGTACAGAAATGCTTCCCCTTCTTTGTACGCCACGCATACCAGCTTATAGTTGATCAATTCATTTAGTTTCCCCGAATATTTCCCGTTGCTGCCTGCTACCCTCATAAAACTACTTAACTTGTCGGGTAAAAGGTAAACATAAACCTGGTCATATTTGGTTGATTCATCAATTGAAAACGAAACAGGCAAGTATTTTATCACAGCGGTTTTGCCGCTTTCGGAATCGGTAAAATTTAGGGTTGCGCGATTACGAACAGATTCATCAACAAAGCGGTCAACATTGCACCAACCGGTATTGGTAATGTTTACCGAATATTTTTTTGTGCTTAACCGACTGCGTATCGGAATATCTCCCTTATATCCAAGTTGGCGATATGCTTCTTTCAGGTTGAGATTAAATTCTTCGCTAAAGGCCTGATCTGCTCTTTTCGCTGAGTCATTTTGGTGTTTTTCTTTTTTTGTGTCACTTTCGTTATCCAATAACAGTTTTTTGTTTCTGAATTCAGCTTGTGTTTTTAAAATTGCATCTGTGCATAGTTTGGCTTGCCTCCGGTAATATTCCCGGAGTTTTTTAAACTGTCGGGATCCATTGTTTACCGTCCCGGTATGAGTGGCAGCAAATTCCAAAAACCGTTCTTTTAGCTTGCCTTCGGACTGTGCGGCAACCATTGAATCTATTTGATAAAGTGGCCTATCGAGATTATTCACGTAAAGATCTAACGCTCCGTCATTCCCAAATTTGTGTAACAAATAAAGCCGCTCCTGAAACTCTCTGGTGGAAAGAATAGTATTTTGAAACTTTTCGGACCAAATTGTTTTTATTTTGGCTGGGTTTATGCCGCAAGGCTGGGGCTGGAATGATACTGAATCCACTTTTTTCGAAAGTGCTAACGCTATCAAGCTGTAAACAGTGTCTGTGTAGGCTCGTTCGGAAGTCTTAATTGAAATCTTTTTCACTGGAGCTAAAGACCCGTCAAATTCTTCGTTTGCAAAAGCACTTGCAGGTGCCTGCGGTGCAGGTTTGGAAGCTCTATCCATTTCCTCACTGAGGTCACCAAATTTTGCAGCGAGAGAATAATACAAACTATCATCGAACTTTTTACCACGGTTACCATATCCCCACTTTGCGAGTGAATCCAGATAATGGGGCGGATAAAAATCAAGAGATAGAATATCAACAGAGACCACATCATGCTCCAACGGTCTGGGGTTTACCCAATCAATGCTTCCATCAGCCTTACGCTTGCCTGCAAATAATTTCATCCCCGATTTCACCGATTCTGTTGGGATTTCAGCGTATATTCCTTTCTTAGCGTTGATTTTTAAAGCAGCCCCGTCTTTTCTTGCATCCACAAAAAACATCCCGCCAGTCTCCAGCAATTTGCCGCCCGAAGTAGTGGATAGTCCCGCATTTATGATGTCCGACGGTGTTAATGCCTCTTTAAAAACAAACTCCACTTTCCCGCTTACGGTTTTACCCAGACTATCCAGAAAAGCGTTTGCGGGCACAGATAAAACGATGCCGCCCGCTGTTTCAATTACGGTATCCACGGAAGCATCAATAAAAAAAGTTTGTGCTTCAATATTTTTATCAGCATCCGCCCAATTTTTACCGCCCGCCTCATTTAATTCGGGTAATGCATTTTTGCCAATTAAACTTTGAAAACTACCTAGTTTACTATGGTAGCTTAACCCCGATTTCCCTAAGAAGCTTTGATAGCTACCCAAATTGCTTTTATAAATCAGCACCGAAAAAACTATTACGATACCAAGTAATACGGGTATACCCCAGCGGGTTAAATAGCGGTACAATTTGTAGCGAATGCGGGCTTTTTTTATTTTTTGTTTAAGCACAATCCGTTCGAGCCCCTGCATAGTTTGACGTTGTAAGCGGACGTCCTCACTCAATTTAATATCGCCTGCCATTTGCGCTTCAAACCCAGCCTTGTCGACCTCGGAAAGCTGCCCAGTTAAATATTGCTCAATCTTTTCTGCTAATTCCATTTCGTTTCGGATAATTGTTGGTTTACGTTCGTTTAAATGGCCTGCTTTAATTCGTTAAGCCTTTTTTTTGCACCTTCGAGGCATTTGTACTTTTGGTTTTTTGCGGTATTCTCAGAATTGTACCCCATCTTAATAGCGATATCTTTCAGCTTCATTTGGCCCTCATAAAAGAGTAAGAGCAATTCACGGCACCGTTCTTTCAATTCACTGATTACTTTCTCGGCCAATTTTGCCTGATTTTCTCTTTCTATTATTCCCTCCATCTCCTGTTCTTCAAATTCAGCTTCCCCGTTGAGGAGAAAATCGGGAACAAGCCGGTTTTTCTTTTTCAATTCGTCTTTCCATAAAAAGCGGCACACGCTAAATAAATAGGTGCTCAATTCCGATGTTAACTTAAAATCGTTTTCCCTTATATTCCTGATCAGTATAATCAGCGCATCCTGAAAAATATCTTCGGCATCATCGGCCCCGCCGCCATTTGCCAGTATCATTTTTCTTATTTGCGGAAAACGTTTGTATAATTTATTCAACGATACATCGTACTGGCTGTTTCGGATGAGGGCAACAATCTCCTGGTCATTCATTTGGATAAACTTTAATGGTTAATGGTAAAATGCGGCAAAGGTCACCTGCTTTTTTTAAATTAATTTGTGAGGCGAATCAATATGGCAAGATATTAAAGGATAAACAAAAATGGCGCTCCTTGCATAGTTTATTCTGCCCGAAAAATATAGGCATTCCGGTTGAATTACAGGCAGTCTTTACTATCGGGACTTCATCAGTCAAAAGCTTTTCTGTAGTGCAATGTCAAATTTATTTTAACTACATTTATCACTACTAAAAACCTACTCAATTATGGTTGGGAAGCTTTGCATATTAATATTTATCCTTTTCCCGCTAAGGATTTTTGCTCAGGAAGACACCAGGGTTAACACCGATTCATCTACAATTGAAACCAGCTACGACAGAGGTTCAAATACAATATATGTCCTTAACCGACTTCATAGTCAACACAAAAGCTATTGTACGATATATTACTATTACACCCATGCAATACAGGAGACCGGCATTTATGTTGATGATGATTGTTATGGTATTTGGAAACAATATCGGCCAAACGGAACATTAAAAAGAACAATTGATTACAGCAATGGTGTGATTAGCTATTTCGACAAAAAAGCTTACCGGTTTTATGACTATCAAAACAGCATAAAATTAAAAGGGGATAGTATTCTTAAATCCAGATATAGCGCTGAATTTTTTAATAAAAACATCGTTTGGGATATTGGTAACTCAATAGTATACCACGGAACTTTACACGGTGACTGGACAGATAATTTAGCAAAAAGGCCGACCGGATTTTTACTACGCTACAAACTAAAATTTGACAATAAACTGTACACCAAAAAGATTGAGTTTATGCTCAATTCAAAAGGGGAATTTATACCAGGTGAAGAGATAAAAGGCCTCGAAAAATTGCCAATAAATTCTCCAAAAGAATTTTCCCTCACTATCGACAGCGCCATTGCATTGGCTAAGAAAAAAGGACTAACAGAAACGGCTGCAAACAAAGCGAACGCGTTTTTAATTTGGCAAAAAGTGCCTGATTCAAACACTGAAGGAAATTTCCGGGTGTATGTAACCATTAAAACCGATTCGATAAAAGATCTTCACCCCGAGAGCCGATCAACCGTAATTGATAAATATGATGTGTACGTTTTCAGTCCATGGTCGTGTGCATTTATCGAAAAAAAGAAAATGAAAACCATACGCGGATGGGAAGCCAGGAGCGGCGGCAGCACGGGGCTTTTGCCCGACAATTAGGAGATTTACTCAGATATTAATCAGCTAGGGGCACATAAAAAACTAATTGTTCGGATTTTATCCGAAGTTTACTTATATTTGTACTATCAGATGAGGCTTACAAACAAACAGATTTTGCTGAAGTTAAAACACAAAAACAAAGGCAATACCCCATTATGTGAAGCCGTCGATAATTTAATTGTCCTGATTGAAAGCAAGAACTGGATCTCCAAGGAAGATGTCATCAAAGATAGGTCCGATGCAGATCGGGTTCATAACGACGGATTTTATTTTTTTAACATACATATACACCGTACTTTAATTCTTATTGAACTTGGTTTAAACGGTGAAACAACGGTAGTTTGGGCGGGCAACCATGCCGAATATGATACTGTCTTTAAGGGTAATAAAGCAACAATTAAAAAATGGTTGGCAAAACAGGGTTGGATATAAATTAAAGGGTATGGAATTACAAATCAGCTTAAAAAAAATATTAAAAAAGGGGATTATAAGCAATGAACTTGATTTTCAAAGAGCATTGCTTATTGATCGGAAGATGAGAGTAGTTGCGAAAGATTTTCCTGAACTAACAGAAGAAAGACAGCAATTACGCACCTTGCTGAAAGCTTATGAAGACAGGCATTGGGTCGGTGAAGAAATCACCGATCAAAAAGTTGAGGAAAGCGACTTGGCTGCACAAATTGCTGAACAAGAACGAAGTTTTTTGGATAAAAGGAAAAACGCTATCAAATTAAAATTAAAAGAAACCGGATTGAGCCAAAAGGACTTAGGCACCATCCTTGGCCACGGCAGCGCGACCTATATGTCCGAATTAATGAACGGCATAAACCCATTTACCTTAAATGATTTAATTGTTATCCACAATTTGCTGAATATCGAACTGGATTGCCTTATACCTACTGTATTAGTGCCCCAAGTACGCAACAGGGTTTTAAGCGCGATAAAAAAACTGAATAACCCAAAATTGAAATTGGAAACAGGGAATTTGGTGTTGGTGTGATTTTAGCCCACTATATCAAAACTCATCCCAAAAACAAACCAACAAGGTTTTAGGGGGGTAAAACATTTGGGGAGGGAATAGTACGAGTCGGAATTTTTGTAAAGAATTTTTAAAATATTAGGAGTCCTTCAAATCATCGAAACAAATTTCAGAATTAAAGGATGAGGATATTCAGGTGTGGACTTAACCTGAGGTACAAAAAGGGTCGCTATATAAAAGGGATGGTTGTCTAACTCCAATATCCTTGCCTCATTGTCTTTGTCACTGCCAACCACGGTAAAACCGTGTTTGTCAATTTCGGCCTGATATTCGGGGTTCAAACCAAAATTGCAATAGTAATTTGCCTGAATCGTGTCCGACTTAAAAATTCTATAAACTAATGACTGTTTGCTGGTTATGTTGATATTTAATGTCTGTCCGACTAACGAACAACTTAATGGACTAATAACGAGTTTCGACGCATAAGGATTTGACTCCGCGTGTTCAGCATCTTTTATATTCAAAACGTTCCGTGCAAATTCAATAACCATGTGTTGAAAGCCACCACAGGTACCAAGGGTAGGGATATTACTTAAACGGGCATATTTAATAATTTCTAATACCCCATCAATAGCGTTATACGGGCTACCCGGGGCAATCAAAAAACCTTTATAGTTTTCGGTTATAGACTGTAGGTTTTCAAGGATGCTTTCTGTCCCAATCCAATCCACCTGCAAATCAAGGTTTAAATATTTTATGGCATGTTCAATCGCATTATTTGTCGCGATATGCGTTGAATTAGCGGGCTTAAAATCGCCGATTATTGCGAGTTTCATAGTTGGTATTATTGGTTTAACAGGGAAGTTACACTAAGTTGAAAAATGTTTTCGGGTACTCAACTATGGTATTCCACTACCTTTTCATAATCATATTTTTCATATTTTGCAGTGGTTTGCTCTTCCTTTTTTAGCATCAAAACATCGTTTTTAATCTGGATATTTAGCCATAGGTCTGGTTTGGTATGAAAAAAGTGCCCAAATTTCATCGCAAGGTCTGTACTGAACCTACGCTGGCCAATTAAATATTTTTTGAGGTTGCCATCTTTGTTTTCTATGAGTTCGGCAAATTTTTTCTGCGTAAGGTTCAATATCTTCAGGTAATCTTTTAACCAATAGTCCAGACCGATCAATTCATTCTCATTAATTGCCTGACTTTGAAGATATTCTTCCATCCGGTACTTTACAGAAAGCATCTGGTTTTTTATTTTCATTTCCGGAGAGCGCTTAGCATCAATTTCTTTAGCTATTTCTGCGGCTTCAATCAACTTTTCTGCACCCCATTTATGCCCGTCGTTCGGGCCAAATTCTACATTGTAATCTTTATTTTCAACCATTTCAATCTCCATGATAGTTTGAATTTAAAATTCGTTCTTACTTCGGTTCAAGATATTTTTTTATCAACTTATGCCCGTCTTCATCCGCTATAACCATCCTTGTGCCCCTGTAAATTTTAGCGTTATACTTCTCGGCATACAAACTCATTAATTTTTGCTGGTCTTGTTTTCTTTCCTCTAAAACGTCGAAAAACAAAATACCGTTATAATCGCCTTTACCTTCAATCAGCGTCCGTTGAAACGCGTATGCTATCAAACATCCCGCCACACGCTCATATCTTTTTTCATTAATTCGGTTATGAGGTGCAATTTCAATGAATGCCATATTTGGTATCTTCTTTTCCACCATTTGGAAAACCATGCAGCCTTCTACCGTATCAGGTGTTTCATCAGTAACCAATATGTATGCCGTCGAATTTGGTAGTTTTTTAATTTGCTTATCAAAATTAAACCTCCAGTTTTCTTGTATGGACGGAAGTTGAATTGGTTCAGCTGGCTTAATAAGTGCCTTTACTTCACCGTTTGTGGCAACTTTAATAATTTTAACCTCCATCTTAAGGGATTATATTTTTCGGTTTAATCAAAGCACTAATATACGAAACTCGATTAAATTATACAAATTGTATAATTTAATCGAGCCCTTAATAATTTATTCTGTAAGTCTAAAATATGATGCCGACAAACCCGAAGCCATTAGCTTCGGTCCGATTCCTATGCCAACTCACCCCAACCTCTTCGTAGATGACCGTATAATCAACTTCGGTTTTATGCTGATAATTTTTGGCACCACTTCTGTTTCGTCTTTATTTTCTAATTCCTGGAAGTATAAATTAGCGACCGTTTTTCCCATGTACACGCTAAATTGATCTATTGTGGTAATCGACGGACTGGTGATCTCTGTAAAAGCTTCATTCGAATAGCCGCAGATTCCCAATTCCGCAGGCACTTTAATATCCATTGCCGATGCCACTTCCAATACTCCGAGGGCCGAAAAATCTGAGGTGGAGGCAAATATTGCATCGGGTGGCTCGGGCAGGTTCAGCAATTTGCGGGTTGCGTCGGCACCCAGTTCTTTGGTCCAGGCGTTTTCTATAATTAATTCTTCCCGTAAGGGGACATCGTGTTTTTTTAAGGCACTCAAATAGCCAGCTTTCCGCTGCCGGAAAATTGGCAGGTTTTGCGGCCCTTCCAACAGAGCAATACGGGTATAACCTTGTTCAATCAGGTGCGACACCGCCTCGAACGATGCCTGCTCGTTATCATTAATCACTTTCAGGGTTTCAAGCTCTTCGGCAACACGGTCGAATTGTATCAACTGTATGCCATTGTCAATCACATTTTGTAAATGCTGATAATCGTTACTATCAACCGAAACCGATATAACAATGCAATCCACATGCTGGTTAATCAGGGTATTAATGCACTTAATCTCCTTGCTATGCAACTCGTTCGACTGGCAAATAATCAAATTATACCCTTTTTGATATGATGCCTCTTCGATACCCGCTATCACATTCGAGAAAAAATTCTGGTTAATAAAGGGCACAACAACGCCGATGGTTTTCGACTTCCCCTTACGGAGATTTGAGGCCAGGTTGTTGCGTTTGTAGTTTAATTCGGCGGCAGTTTTTAAAACTAACTTTTTTGTGGCTTCGTTTACATGGTTGCTATTATTTAGCGCCCTGGAAACCGAAGAAGCTGCAATATTCAGCTTTTCGGCGATGTCATAAATGGTTGTCCGCTTCCTTGTTTTCATATTTTACAAAAATGGTAAAATAATTGTCCGCAATCGATTGCGGATCAGAAAAATATTTTAATTTCGTCCAGTTATTTTTGTAAACCATTAATCGTGCGAATCAAGAGTCAAGAAACAGGACAAAAAGCTAAAAATTGGTGTGCCCTGGACTATTTTCCTGACTCTTGTTTCTTGACTCTTGATTCGCGTAGACTATTTAAGCTATATAAACAAGCATGTTATTATTAGGAATAGACATCGGTACGTCTTCTGTTAAAGTCTCAATCGTTGAGGCCCTATCCCAAAAGGTTTTGGCATCAGCTCAATATCCGGAAACGGAAAGCCCAATTTTGGCATTAAAACCCGGCTGGGCAGAGCAATCGCCCGAAATGTGGTGGGAAAACTTACAACAAGCTTTAAATATATGCCATAACAGCGGTGCTTATCAGGCCCGTAATATATCGGCGATAGGTATCGCATACCAAATGCATGGCTTGGTATTGGTCGATAAAGATCAGCAGGTTTTACGCGACAGCATTATTTGGTGCGATAGCCGGGCGGTAGAAATTGGCGAAAAAGCATTCGAAGCTATTGGCGAGGAAACCTGTTTGTCGCACCTGCTAAACTCACCGGGTAATTTCACGGCATCGAAACTGGCCTGGGTTAAAGAAAACGAGCCGCACATCTACGAGAAGATAGATAAAGTAATGCTCCCCGGCGATTATATTTCGATGAAATTTACCGGAGAAATAACCACTTCAGAGTCGGCTTTATCGGAAGGCATATTTTTTGATTTCATCAACAATCGATTGTCAGATCAGGTGCTTAGTTACTTCGGATTCGAGAAATCACTTTTCCCCGAAATTCATCCGGTATTTTCCGTTCACGGAAATTTATTGCCAGCTGTTGCCGAAAAGCTAAAACTTAAAGCGGGTATCCCGGTTGCATACAAAGCCGGCGACCAGCCAAATAACGCTTTATCCTTAAATGTATTAAACCCCGGCGAAGTTGCGGCTACCGCTGGAACCTCGGGCGTAATTTATGGCGTGAGCGATCAGTTGCGGTACGATAAACAATCGCGGGTAAATAGCTTTGCCCACGTAAACTATACGCAGGAACAAAAACGTGTGGGCGTATTGCTTTGTATAAACGGCACTGGCAGCCTTAACCGCTGGGTAAAAAGCTTGTTTGGCGAGTCGATTAGTTATTTGCAAATGAATAACGAAGCCGCAAAAGCCCCGGCGGGCAGCGCTGGTCTGCGGATTTTACCTTTTGGCAATGGTGCCGAACGTATGCTCAACAATAAATTGGTTGGCGTACACATGCAGAACATCGACCTGAATTTACACACCAAATCGCATTTGTTCCGGGCGGTGCAGGAAGGTATAGCCTTCGCCTTCCGTTACGGACTCGATATTATGCGCAGCAACGGCATGAACCCATCGGTGATACGTGCAGGCAAAGCCAACCTGTTTTTGAGCGATGTTTTCACTGAAGCATTTGTAAATATAACAGGTGTACCTGTTCAGCTTTATAAAAACGATGGCAGCGTTGGCGCGGCCCTCGGTGCCGGAATAGGCTCGGCCATATTTTCAACAGCAGGCGAAGCTTTTAGCAACCTGAGCCCGGTTCAATTAATTGAACCAAAAAACCAGGGCCTGGAAACGGCCTACCAGGAATGGAAAGTATTACTCGAAAAACAATTAAGTATTCAATAAATAAATAAACCATAAGAAAATGTCGAACATTATTACAGGAGACAAAGAATTTTTTAAAGGCATAGGTCAAATCAAATATGAAGGACCGCAATCAGATAATCCGCTTGCATTTCGCTGGTACGATGCAGAAAAAGTTGTTGCCGGAAAAACCATGAAAGAGCATTTGCGTTTTGCCTGCGCTTACTGGCATTCGTTCTGCAACACAGGTGCCGATCCGTTTGGAGAAGGAACCCACATATTCCCGTGGGCCGAAAAAGCCGATGCAGTTGAACGCGCTAAAGATAAAATGGACGCTGCGTTTGAGTTTTTCACCAAAATGAACCTGCCATATTACTGCTTTCATGATGTTGACGTAGTTGATTATACCAACGATGTTGTTGATAACGAAAAACGTCTGCAGGCATTGGTTGATTATGCAAAACCAAAACAAGCGGCCAGTGGTGTAAAATTATTATGGGGAACAGCTAACCTGTTTTCGAACCGTCGTTATATGAATGGCGCTTCAACCAATCCCGATTTTCATGTGTTAAGTCATGGTGCTGCACAGGTTAAAGCTGCGTTGGATGCTACAATTGCATTAGGTGGCGAAAATTATGTTTTCTGGGGTGGCCGCGAAGGTTATATGACGTTGCTGAACACCAACATGAAACGCGAACAAGAGCATTTGGCTAAATTTTTACATACCGCCAAAGACTACGCCCGCAAACAAGGTTTCAAAGGTACTTTCTTTATCGAACCAAAACCTTGCGAGCCAAGCAAACACCAGTATGATTATGATTCGGCTACTGTTTTAGGCTTTTTGCAGAAATATGACCTGCTGAACGATTTCAAACTGAACATCGAAGTAAACCATGCTACTTTAGCTGGTCATACCTTCCAGCATGAATTACAGGTAGCTGCTGATTCAGGTTTATTGGGTTCGATAGATGCCAACCGTGGTGATAGCCAAAATGGATGGGATACCGATCAGTTCCCGAACGATTTGAACGAAGTTACCGAGTCGATGTTAATTATACTCGAAGCCGGTGGCTTACAGGGTGGAGGTATCAACTTCGACGCTAAAATACGTCGTAACTCAACTGATCCGGCCGATTTATTCTACGCTCACATTGGCGGTATGGATATTTTCGCACACGCTTTGGTAGCTGCTGATAACATTCTGAAAAATTCTGAATACAAAAAAATCCGTGCCGACCGTTATGCTTCGTTTGATTCCGGAAAAGGAAAAGAATTTGAAGAAGGCAAATTAACCCTTGAAGATTTGAGGAATTTCGCTGTAGAAAATGGCGAGCCTAAAACCATCAGCGGCAAACAAGAATACTTGGAAAATTTGATCAACAGGTATTTGTAGCAATAAGATTTTATACACCTGTTTGTTATAATAAATCCATTTTACATCAAACCCCGGCCTTATCAGTCGGGGTTTGATATTATATAGAGTTTCCGTATCTGAGTATCCCCGCAAGGGCAAACCCTAAAAAAATTATTATGGTTTTTTTTCATTGCCGTTGGCTTCAGCCAAGGGATAAAGAGTCGATAGTCGAAGGCTTTAGCCAAACTACTATTTAGGCTAAAGTCATATTATCTGTTATTTTGTTTAGCAAAAAGATTAAAACGTGCCACGACGATTTAAGCCAAATTTCGACCAATGTTAATTACAACAGTTGCATATACCCTAACTGGTCGAAGTTTAGCGCAGCGTAACTTCGACCTAAAATGTTTTAAGCTTTCAGCTTAACAAAATAACAGGCAATAAACCACTTAGGTTCGTAAGCAGAATGCTTAAAACATTTTAGGACGAAGTAGCCTTTACCCTCGTACCCTTCCCGACATACTTCGACCAGTGGCGGGATTATTCAGGATATAGACTTTCCCGTGCGTTGGAATATCGAATCCATTTCTTTCTAACGGCCGCTTTGCGAAAGCAGGGCGGCTTTTTTGTTCGCGCAGCTGGAGCATCTTTGCGGTGACCTCCACTGGAGCAGTTTAAAAGTTTTAATCAATCTCAACACTCTCAATCGCCTTCTCCATGGCATATTCCATCACCCCCGCCACTTTCAATCCTTCCGCACGAAACACCGTCACATCGGTCATGCCCAAAGCAGCAAGGAAAGCTTTCAGGTAGGGGGCAACAAAGTCGTTTGCTTTGCCGGGGCCTTCTGAATATATACCACCGGAAGACATCGCGACATAAACCTTTTTCCCTATTACCATTCCCACCGGACCAGTTGCACTATACCCAAAAGTTACGCCGGCCCTGGTGACATGGTCTATCCATGCCTTTAAAGAAGTATGGATGGTGTAGTTATAAAGCGGCGCACCAATAACGATGATATCGGCAGCAAACAGCTGTTTAACCGCCTCATCAGAAAAGCGAATGGATTCTTTTTCTTCTTCAGTCAACTGATCGCCGGGAATAAAGAATGTACGGAGAACGGCAGGATTGAGGTGAGGGATTTCGGTAGCTACCAGATCCACTTCTTCCAACGTACTATCAGGATACTTTTCTTTTATTTTTTCAACAATTGCGTGCCCTAGCTTAATGCTCGACGATGCTGCACCTTGCAGGCTCGACTTTAAATGAAGGATATGTTTCATAGAATTTATTTGATTATTTATCAAAGGCAAAACTATGGTTACCAGCTGGTAAAAAGTTAGTGGTTACCCAAAGGTAAGCGCTAACATCGAGGTAAGTGATTACCTTTACGTTTATGAAAATTGTTAAAAATGAAGCCCTTCCGAGCAAAGAAACGTGCTCAAGCTCGCTCAAAAACGTTACCGACGCGCTCTATGTTATTAACGGGAAATGGAAGCTGGCTGTGATTCTTTGCCTGATGCAATCACCAAAACGTTTCAACGAGATCCAACAGGAGATAGTCGGCATATCCGCTAAGGTGTTAGCAAAAGAGCTGAAAGATTTGGAATTGAATGACTTTATCACCCGTAACGTATTCCCAAGTACACCTGTGAGCATCATTTATGAGGCGACTGATTATAGCCGGACATTAAAAAATGTATTAAGCGAACTTAGTGCCTGGGGAGAACAGCACAGGGAAAAGATTAAAGAAAGCATGCGGAAACAATCGTGATTATGAAAAGTTACCCATTGTTTCGACCTACCGCGGCGATATATGTATATCTTTTAATGATTTTAACTCCATTAATGTTAGATTGCATGAATAAAGAAATAAAAACCGGGAGTTTTAATTTTTATACTGTCAAAACACCCGATCACCAATTGATGAGTTTTTATCAGGTACCTTACAAATCTGCAATTGCTATTTTAGAAAAAAGTAAATTTCGGATAGAGGAAATAACATTGTCTGGTTTAATACATAAGGCCTATTTTATAGATAAAATGGTGCTTTTTGAAGAGACATTAGATCATAGTTACTATCTGTTATTTGATAGTCAGGAAGAATTTAAGAAGTTTCGATCTGGTAAGTTATATTGGGATGTCGCAATTTTTTTTGATAAAAACGATCACATTTACGCTTCATTTGGTTTAAAATGTGAGCAAACGAGTGAATTAATAAAAAATAGTTTTAAGAAGGATCATTCGTTTCAAATAAATGGAACTACTCAGACATACACTTTATATTACTTGCCCGATGGCAGTATGTGTTATTTAACCCACAGAATTAATGATTGGTATGATGGTTATTGGTTTTCTAGTTTTGACCAATTTAAATATACCTACGATAATGTGTTTAATTGATACTATTAACAGGGCCGTGTCTGCTTTGGCAGTAACCTTTTCCAACACGACGTTATCAGAGGGCTCGTACCGAGGGCGTTCTTCCTACAGCCCACCCCAGCGAGTCTATTTTGCATTGAGTTCATTCAACGGCCTGGTTAAATATTTAACGAAAACCAACCCGATCACAATCGCTATAATACCCTGGGCCAATACCGTTGCCGGTGCACCAATACGTTCCGACACCGCACCAGTGAGCACACAGCCGAGCGGCATCATACCGAAAATGGCCATCAGCAGGATACCCATGGTGCGGCCGCGCATTTCGGGCGCGGCATCCTTTTGTACTACAATATTGCTTACGGTAAACTGCGCTATTGAGCCATAGCCCGCTATGGCGGCAAAAAGCATTGCCAATGGGAAACTTGTTAGTTGCGAAAACAAAATCAGTCCCACGCCCATTAATAGGGTACTAACGAACAATATCTTTTTCAAATGCACACCGGGTTTGCGCGAAGCCAGGAAAATGGTACCCGCTACTGCGCCAATGCCTACAAAACTATTGATATAGCCAAAGGTGGAGGCGTCGCCATTAAAAACCACTTTGGCAAATACCGGCAGCACCGTATTATAAGGTAAAACCAGTAAACTTACTAAAGCCAGCATGGCAATCATCAGTGCAATATCGGGTGTGTTTTTTATGTAAGCGAAACCTTCACTAAAATCCGCAACCACTTTTTTATTGGCTTTTTGGGACTGATAAGCAGGTAATTTCATGAGTAGCAGCGACACGATGACCGCCCCAAAACTTGCCGCGTTAAGCAGAAAACAGACCCCCGCGCCAAAAGCGTTCAGGACGATGCCCGACAATGCAGGTCCTAACAACTGCGCGAGGCTGGCCGTTGCAGTTGAAAGTGATACCGCGTTAGGCAAATCATCCGGACTGGCAACCACATCGTGTATTAATGCCTGCCGGGCGGGTACGTCAAACGCGTTAATGATGCCGAGCAGCACACTGAGCAACAGGATAGCCCAAACTATGGTATGACCGGTTATAACCAGCACAGCCAGCAGCACAGCCTGCGCCATGGAGGTTAGCTGGGTAATTTTGATAAGGGTGAAACGGTTATAACGGTCGGCTGCAACACCGCCGGTTATCGAGAATAAGAATGACGGAAATTGCTCGGCAAAAATAGTTACGCCTATGAGGAATGCTGAGTGTGTTATGGAATATACGACCCAAACCACGGCCGTTCGCTGCATCCAGGTGCCAAACTGCGATACCGACCGACCAACAAGATAAAGGGTATAGTTACGGCTTGCAAACGCCCGGAATGTATTGTATTGACTTATTTTCTTCAAAATTTAATAATCGACAAAATTCAAATAATGTTGCAAAGGAGCAAAAAAAAACCTCTCTGATTGGCCGGGGTAAGTAAAAATGATGCGAGAAATGTGGCTTGGAGGAGCCGATTTTTAAACATTGTCCCAACAATAAATTCAAACTATTTGTATTCTGTTACCATAGGGCGATGACTATCACCCCTTTTTTGGCAGCGTTTTAGCAATCCCGGCAATTACAAAAGCTATTCCGCTATAGGCAAGGGCCAACATTGCGCTGGCAACTTCACCTGCCATATTATCATTTGGAGCCGCAATTACCCTGGGGATGTGGAGAGAAATAAACCAGATAAAAATCATTGTTCCTAAAAGAGCAGCGATTACGCTGACTTTGATCTTTAAAATAATTGCAATGCCCGAACCAAGTAACGCTGCACCGCAAAAATACATCCAGAACAGGTGGTAGGGTATCCACGATGGAATCAGGAATGCTGCCTCTTTCGCAACCATAAAATGGAGAATACCGAAACTGATGATCGGTATGGAAAAAAGAATAGCCCCCAAGGGTATTAGCTTCGCCAAAAAACCTTGTAAATGAATTTTCGTTTCTTTTCGGAAAACAGCCCCCAATAATAAACGCGCCACCGGCCAATGCCAATTCTTTCAACGCATTCTCCCATTCCTCCAAATGTTTATAATTTGAATTCGTCATAAATTCATACGGAACGAAGTAAAAACAAAATATCAATAGGAGCACACTTCCCAACAAGAGAGAAACTAGTCTGGTTGCTTTTTTAAAAACAATGCATGCTCCGGCCATAATAAACAGGGCTCCGGAAATGAATGCGAGCGCTACGAAACCAGGGATCGCAAGATGATTAGGAGGTAATAGAAAATAAGGAAAATCCTTGTAATAAATTGTCTGACACCCTATCTCTGCGATAGCTGCACCATAGAAAATGCGGCCTATGTTGGATAAATTTCGCATAACAGTTAATGGTTTTGACGGCCTTGAGGTTTTTCAGTATTCAAATTTAGCGAGTTGAATTAAACAATGCAACGAAAGCTAAATAAATAAACAGCTATAGATTGATTAGGTAACAACATTACCCTGTGTTGATTAACAGCTATAGGAAGAGTTGCCCAGGTACCATAACGGCCATTCAAGGGCATCGCGTAACTTATTTTGTTAATTCCATTTTACACCCTGTATTTTTCGGGACAAGAACGTACGATCCAAACGGATCATAAGTTATTACTTGTGAAATATTCAACGCCGTGCCGCTATATGACGAAATAACAAAGCTAAAAGAAGGACCCGGTTGCATTGGGTTACCAATCGTAACCATTTTATTAGAATCGACATTCCATGTAATGGATGCGGGCTTGCCGGAATTAGCTACAATGTTGCCGCCATGATCAATTTGAAAAGTAAATGTTTCACTGGTGTCATACTGCATGTTTTCAACTAAACAGCTATTTGCTTTCCAGGGGTGCAAAACCAGTTCCTGCGATAACGTGGTAGCTATAACCGGAGGAGGACTTTCAAAACCTTTTATACAACTGCTTATGAAAAAAGGAATACTGGATAATGTTAAAATGAAAAGTTCGGCTTTAAATTTCATAGGTGATCGGTTTGAGATAATTACGATTTAAGTTATTGCTTTTTACGGACAATATTCTATCATACTGAACCAAACATTGAAAATACATAATTATTTTGACAAATCGAAATAATTATTTGCGATAAAAAATCACAGGATCTGGCGCGTAATGAGGACGTTTCAGCTTGGCCCTGTTAGTGCTATCAAAACCCGATGGAATTCCCCCCATCAACCGGAAGGATTACGCCTGTTACATATTTCGCGGCATCCGAGGCCAGGTAAAGTATGGCATCGGCAATGTCGTCAGGTTCGCCTAATTTGCCCATGGGGGTGCGCGATAATACCTTTTGTTTCCGTTCGGGGTCATTGTCCAGCGCTTTCGCCGACATATTAGTAGCTATAAAACCGGGGGCAACACAATTAACCCGTATGCCTTTCGGCGATAGCTCTACAGCCATAGCTTTAGTCATGCCCTCAATCGCGCTTTTAGCGGCTGTGTAAGCAATTACATAGGGGATGCCGTATCGTGCCGCCATCGAGCTGATATTGATGATTGAGCCGGCCCCATTCAATAACATCCCCTTCGCCACCTCGCGGGTCAGCACAAACACCGAGGTTAGGTTTGTTTGTATAATATCCTGAAACTCTTCGTCGGTTACTTCGGTCAGCGGTTTTTTTAAGTTAATACCGGCATTGTTTACTAAAATATCTATTGCACCGTGTTCCTCAATAATTTCATCAACCAAGCCAGGAATCCCTTTTAAATTTCCAAGGTCAAAAACCTTATAGCTGCATAACGCGCCCAATTCTTCGGCAACCCCGGCTAAGTTTTTTTCGTTACGGCCAATAATCAGGGTCCTTATATTATTTTCAACAAGTTTTTTTGTAGTAGCTAGTCCCAGTCCAGATGCGCCACCAGTTACAATGGCGAGTTTTAATTTTGTATCCATTTATAATTTAGACAATAAATATGTTAGTTCTTGGTGCCCTTTTTTAAAGATGACTCACGCACAATCAGCTCCGACCGTAAAATAAGGCTATGGGTATTCTGTAAGTCATCGTTTTTATTCAGATGGTTAATCATAATCCGCGCGGCAGCTTCGCCCATTTCGTACCCCCTGTAGTCGATGGTAGTAAGATTTGGCTCAATTACGCTGGATGTGGGGTCGTTATTAAATCCCGCAAAGCCAATATCAGCCGGTATGTTTATTCCCGCTTTTTTAAGGGCCTGCATACAGCTTATGGCACAAAGATCATTGGATACAAACACGCCGTCGGGCCTTTCGGCCATATTCAGAATTAACGCGGCGGCTTCGGTACCGGCCCGGGCACTCAGGTCGTTTATGATTAACAAGCTATCGTCAAAAGGTAAATAATGCTCTCTCAGTGCCTGTTGGTATCCTTTAAACCGGTCGGCATAAACGTTGCGCAATTGACTGCCGGTTATGTGTAATATTCGTTTGCAGCCCTGTTCAATCAAATGGTTGGTTATTTCGTAGGCTGCTTTAAAGTTATCGATAAAAATATTGGGGCATTTCTTGTGTTCAAAAACACGATCGAAAAATACAACCGGGATATCCTTGCC
>Ga0364866_10047_pt1 | contig 76442 bp, 60 predicted proteins | sample ExccelAu500001D3_3_FD_206913 | JGI IMG/M metagenome (GOLD analysis project Ga0364866, IMG submission 206913) | Enriched cells from Trout Bog Lake Hypolimnion, Wisconsin, USA - BchlTB.Aug13.5000.01.D3 | ecosystem: Environmental > Aquatic > Freshwater > Lake > Hypolimnion/Profundal zone | place...
AAAAATTTTTAATTTTAATTAAAAGGGGCTCTTTTGACTCATAGAGAATTTTTTTAATTCTTTCTTCATCACCATAAGTGTAATTGACAGTTTTTATGTCTTTTAGTTTCATGATTCAACCTTCTGAATAAGATAGTAAAAATATTTTTTTCGAGACCAGGCGTGATAACGGGCATATTTTTCAACGAGATTTAATAAAGGATTTTGAAAAGATATTTTCCAATAGGGAAGAAACCATAAGCCTGTAGCATTGATTATGTAGTAAAACTCATCTTTTAGTCGATTATTACCAATCAGCGTATTGGCTCTTTTGTATGAGGCTTTTTCATTGACAATGACGCGTTGATGGATCGAGGCTTGAACCATTTTCGTGATATTACTTTTTTGAATTATTTTCAAATTTTTTCTTGTTTTAATAAAATGTTCTAATTTGCTAACAAAAAAAGCCCTTAGGTGCCAAAACGCGCTCAACTTCTGAAAAAAAATCTTCAATTCGGGGGTAAAGATGTGAGCTTTCAAGATTGGTGATAATATCAAAACTTTCATTATCCAATGGTAAGTGCTCTGAATCTGCTTGGATGTAATTGATTCGATTGGTTTGATGATAATATTGCGTTGCATTCCGAATAGATAGTTCCATCAAGTCAATTCCTAAAGCATATTGGGTGTTGAGTAATTTCGTGCTTAATTTTAGGCCAACCCCGTTTCCACATCCAATATCAAGCAATCTTTTATTAAAAAACTGCTTAGTGATGAGTGGTTTGATAAGGTAGTACAGTAGCGTTTGTGAATAAATATCTTCAGCTCGATATACCTCTGAAAAATTAAAATCTAAGCCTATATATTCGTTACAAAGCGTGTTGTCTTTTAATCCCCAATTTAAAAAACGGTTGGGAAGATTTAAGTGCTGAATCCATGCACTATAGTTCTCAGCGATATTATGTTTCACTTGGTTTAATTCGGTGACTTCAAAGTTTTCTATGCCCATGTGGCTGGCAAGTTGCTCAGCGGCTTGCTTATAACTTTTGATGATTTTTGTCATATCGATCCCATCTCCCTGGTCCCTGTATTATGTATATCATATGGGAATCGACAACACACCCTAGTAGCATCAGATAGCTACTTGTTATAAACATTTTGTTGGGGCATGATTAATCACTAACTCATTGGTTGGGCCTTGGCCCAGCATGGGATATATTTATACGAGCGTAGGATCGGGAGCATGACCACATGAAAAGTACCTCTCAGAAAAAATACATTCAAGATCCGCTTCATGAGCCTCTCGCTATTGTTGGCATGAACTGTTACTTTCCAGGTGTTGATTCCAATATTGAAGACGTCCATGCATTGTATGAAATGCTGATACAAGGACTGAGTCCGATTCAAGATATACCAGCTGATCGCTGGGATAATGAAAACTATTATGATCCTGACATAGAAAAAGCCGATAAAATCATCAGTCGCAAAGGTGGATTTTTAAAAAATATCCAGGATTTTGATGCCTATTTTTTCAAATTATCTTCTGTTGAGGCGAAACAAATCGATCCTCAGCATCGCCTTTTTTTAGAAGTCGCTATTCGTGCACTAAATCATGCAAACATTCGCTTGGATTCATTATCTGGCTCAGGCACTGGCGTATATTGTGGTATTTCCTCCCAGGATTATAATCAGCTTAATTTAAAGGACAATATTCAATTTAATGCGTATACCCAAATTGGGGTGGCCGGTAGTGCCGCAGCGGGACGATTATCTCATTTTCTTAATTTAAAAGGCCCGAGTTTAGCCGTAGATACCGCTTGTTCGTCTTCCATGTCAGCGCTTTATTTGGCCGCGACAGCACTGAGAACCCAGCAATGTGATATGGCGATTGTCGGTGGTGTTCATCTGAATCTTTGTCCTGAAAATTTTATTGGTTTATCTAAAGCTAAAATGCTTTCGGCTAGCGGACAGTGTAGTAGTTTTGATACGCAAGCGGATGGTTTTGTTCGTAGTGAAGGATGTGCCGTCATCGTGGTAAAACGGCTGAGTGACGCAATTAAGGCAAATGATAAAATACATGCAGTAATTAAAAGTATTGTGATGAACCACAATGGCGATGGGGCAAGCTTGGCCGCACCCAATCTTAAAGCACAAATTGCGATGCATCAGTCAGCATTAGCGCAAGCTCATATTAACGCCTGTGATATTGATTATATAGAAGCCCATGGTACGGGGACAGTAGTTGGCGATACGATAGAATGGAACGCGATTCAACATCTGCATCAAGGGCAACATACCAAAGATAATCCATTAATAATCGGTGCATTAAAATCTAACTTAGGGCACACCATTGCAGTTTCGGGTATTGCTTCTCTCATGAAAGTTATTGGCGCATTGCAACAGCAGCAGATTGCGCCTAACTTACATTATGCCAATCAAAGCCAAGCAATTGACTCGGAGTCGATTCCTGCTATCTTGCCGATTAAGCCCATTTCATTTTTACCGCGTCGGGATAAAGCAAGACTCGTTCAAATCTCCAATTTTGGCTTCACGGGTGTGAATGTGAGTGCGATTATTGAGGAGGCACCCGAGCAGGTTCCTAATACCCTTTCTTGCGATAATCATACGCCGCAGTGTTTTGTCATTTCAGCGCATTCAGAGGCCTCATTAAAACAACTCATAGTGAAATACCAACGATTTTTACAAGACACCTCCGCAAGCTTTCGAGATATATGTATTACGCTGATTCAATGTCGAGATCATGATAAATTTCGTTGTGCCGTGATGGCTTCAGATCTTCAAACATTGAGGCAAAAAATTGCGTCTGAAGATTATGTTGTGAAGAAAGTGACATTGCAGAAAACCATGACAAAACTAGCTTATGATCCTGATCTTATTTATGAGCATTATTTGGCCGGTTGCAATATAAACTTAGCTGCAGAGGATTTGCTGTATAACAAAATAGACTTACCATTGTATTGTTTTGACCGGCAGCGTTATTGGCATGAGCCTAGGGTGCTACAGCAACATGATACCCCTCGTGCATTAGATCATGAGCCTGATGAGGCAATTGCCATTATTGGTATGAGTTGTCGTTTCCCCAAGGCAAATAATATTGAGGCCTATTTATCCTTATTACAAAACGGTGAAAGTGGTATCGCAGATATCCCTTTAGATCGATGGGATAATGCCAAATATTATGATGCTAATCCGGATGCCCCTGGACGACTTTATAATAAACAAATGGGATTGCTACAAAATATTAAAAATTTTGATGCTGAATTTTTTAATATCAGCCCGCGTGAAGCGAAGTTGATGTCACCACAATTACGTATCTTGCTAGAAACCAGCTATCACGCCTTAGAGGATGCGAATTTATCTCTCGATTCTATTAAAGAGAGTAATACCGGTGTTTTTATTGGTTGTGAGCGAAATGAATACCCAGAAGTGATTAAGCGTGAGGGATTAACCTTAGAAGATTTGGATATTTACTATGCAACAGGAAATGTGCAAAGCGCTTTGCCTGGTCGCATTGCATATGCCTTTGGATTTCATGGTCCTCTGCAGTCTATTGATACAGCGTGCTCTTCATCGATTACCGCTATCCATAATGCTTGTTGTGCACTTCAAGCGGGTGATTGTGACATGGCGCTAGCTGGGGGGGTTAATATAATATTATCCCCTTTGTCTAATATCACTTTATCGAAAGCCAAAATGTTATCACCGGACAGTCGATGTAAGACGTTTAGTGAGGATGCAGATGGTTATGCTCGCAGCGAGGGTTGCGGCATGATTGTTTTGAAGCGTCTCAGTCGTGCCATTGAAGATCATGATAATATTCTCGCAGTGATCAAAGGATCAGCTTTGAATAGTGATGGCAAAAGTGAAGGATTTACCGTCCCGGACGGCAATGCGCAAGAGGCAGTTATACGGCGTGCACTTGCTAAAGCCAATTTAACACCGGGAGATATTGATTATATCGAAGCGCATGGGACGGGTACGCCGACTGCAGATCCTGTCGAAATGAATATGTTAACGCGCGTTTTTAGTGAGCAGCATAGTCAGGATAAACCGCTATACATCAGTTCAGTTAAAACCAATATAGGCCATTGTGAAAGTGCGTCGGGTGTGGCTGGGATCATTAAGGCCGTTTTGAGCTTGCAAACGCAAACTTTATTTAAGCATCTAAACTTCAAAAAATTGAATCCGGCTATTTCATTAAAAAACACCATGATCCCCCTGAGTAATATGCCATGGTCGAAGGCAAATGATTTGCGATGTGTGGGTATCAATTCATTTGGCTTCAGTGGAGCTAATGCGCATGTCGTCTTGCAGCAAGCACCCAGCAAGCAAAAAATGGTGCGGACACTGTCCGAGGAATCGCTACTCGTTATTTCGGCAAAGAAGAAAGAAACATTGATCTTATTATTAGCGAGTTATCAACGATATTTATCAAACACCAACGATGCATTCGCTGATATTTGTTACACCGCAGCCACTTGTCGAAATCATTTTTTATATAGAGTGTCCATAAAAGCCAGCACAGCGGAAGAGGCTGCTCTCGTGATAGCGCGAAATGAATACACTATTTTTAGCAATAAACAAGGTAAAGCAGATCATATCGATGACTTAATAACATTAAAAAAGGCCTATGAAGAGGGATGTAAGGTTAACTGGCTTCATTTTTATCAGTCGTTAAATATTCCGTTTGAAAAAGTGAAACTACCTTTATATGAATTTGAACGCACAGCATATTGGTTTGAAAAAAAGCACGCGACATCCAGCATATCGACTAGTTTGCTGATGACCGGGTTTGATAAGGATTCTGAGCCACGAGCGTTATTGCAGCAAGATGTAGTTCGATCTTTTCCTACACAAAACAAGCTATCAACTTGGTTGCGTGATTATTTGTCAATAAGTGATGATAAGCAATTAACCGCCTGTAAAGCATTACTCTTTGAAATCAGTCAAACCATTCAAGAGTTACCCAAAACAGATCATTTGGACGAAGATGCCGGATTTTTTGATATTGGTTTTGACTCTTTAATGCTCACTGAAATGGCGCTCATTCTTCAGGAAAAGTTAGAGCCCACACTTAAAATCAGTATTCATATCGCGTTTGATTATCCTTCTATTCACCAACTGGCAACTTATATTCAACACGAGTTGAATAAAAAGCTCATTGACCAACCATTGATAACGAAGCAATCCTCTGCTGGTGAGGATACTGATATTGCGATTATTGGAATGAGTTGCTCGTTCCCTAAGGCTTCTGATCTAGCGGCTTTTCAGCAATTACTCGAACAAGGTTTGAGTGGTATGCGAGATATTCCACTCGATCGTTGGGATAATCGTCAATATTATGACGCTAACCCAGATGCGCCAGGAAAATCCTATGTGAATCAATTGGGTTTAATCGATAATATTCGAGATTTTGATGCGAATTTTTTTGGTATTAGTCAACGTGAAGCCATGTTTATGGAGCCGCAACAACGAATTTTTCTCGAGTGTTGTTATTTATCGGTGGAAAATGCCAATTATCCCATTGAAAAGTTACGTGGTAGTGCTACGGGTGTGTTTGCTGGCGTTTGCACGAATGAATATTACCAACAGGTAGAAAAATCAGGCTTTTCTAATCAAGAGCTCAGTATGTATTCTATCACAGGCAATGTGTTGAATCTTATCCCGGGACGCGTCGCTTATACCTTTGATTTGAAAGGGCCGTCTATTAGCATTGATACGGCTTGCTCTTCTTCCTTGGTTGCGATTCATTATGCTTGTCAAAGTTTAAAAAATAGAGAAATTGATTTTGCATTAGCTGGGGGCGTGAATATATTACTCATGCCTGAATCAAATATCACCCTTTGTAAAGCTCGGGCTTTGGCGCCAGATGGTCAATGTAAAACCTTTGACGAACGAGCTGATGGATATGCACGATCTGAAGGCTGTGGTGTGCTTTTGTTGAAGCGAGTTGAGGATGCAATTCGTGATGATGATAATATTTTAGCGGTGATTAAAGCTTCTGCCGTGAATAACGACGGTAAATCTGCGGGATTAACTGTCCCCAATGGTAAAAGTCAAGAAGATGTGATGAGAATGGCTTTAGGCCAAACGCAATTATCACCAGCTGATATCGGTTATATAGAAGCGCATGGAACAGGCACGCCCTTAGGTGATCCTATCGAGGTTCATGCAATTAATCGCGTTTATGGCAATCAACGGTCGCTGGACAACCCTTTATATATCGGTACCGTTAAAACAAATATTGGCCATCTCGAAAGTGCGTCGGGTGTGGCGGGTCTGATGAAAACCGTGATGTCTTTGCAGCACCATAAGATTTATAAGCATCTTAATTTTAGGCAATTAAATCCTCATATCAATATTCAGGATACCCGGATTGCTTTAGAATCAATTGATTGGACTCAGGATTTAAAGCCGCAGTGTGCGGCAGTCAATGCCTTTGGGTTTAGTGGCACCAATGCCCATGCAATTTTACAAGCGTTTCATCAGAAGCCATCTCAGCGGATCCCCAAGCCCGTTAAAATGCAGTTGTTGGTATTATCGGCTAAGTCAAAAGTTTCCTTAGATCAGTTAGCGAATCGATATCAAGACTATTTAAAATCGACAGTTGATGATTTTGGGGATATTTGTTTTACCGCCGCAACTTGTCGTTCACACTATGCTTATCGATTGGCACTTATTGCGGAGACTGCGGCTTCCGCTAGTCAAATGTTGGGGGCGGGGGAGTTTGCATTATCTTGTGGCCCTAATTCACCTGTTTCACTCCAACATGAGGCGTTATTTCAGCCATTAATGCGCGATTATTTGCAGGGTAAGTCGGTTGATTGGTCCTCGCATTACCATCAAGTGGGGGAGGCGTATATCAAAGTAGCATTACCTCATTATGTGTTTGAACGTAAACTTTTTTGGCCAACTGTTCAAAAAGAAAAAAAGCCTCATCGAGATAATATTCATCCGTTATTAGGACAGATGTTGTCAATGCCCAATCATGAGTACTTATTTCATCATACCCTTGAGCTTGAACATTTAAGGACGATTGAACAGCCGGCTCTCTTTAATCAAATGATTTTTTCGGCTTCAGCGATTATTGAATCAGCCTTCTCTGCCGCAAAATTTATTTTTAATGGTGATGCTTTTTCAATCGAAAAACTTAATATACCGCACTTTTTATTTATCAAAGAAAATCAAGACATTCAATTCCAAGTTAAACCAGCAGAGACTGATAGGCCACGGGACGTGGGTGTTGTCGATGGGTCTGACGCATTACGTTACCAGATTAATTTATTTGCAAAACAAGGTGAAATTTGGCGTCAATTTTCTGCTATGAAAGTACAGGCAAATCCTTTAGCAACGCCTTTGTCGGTCAACATCGAAGATCTGCAGTCATCAGCAAATAGCGTCTTGGTCCAATGGGCTCTGAGTAAAAAAGACCACGACCACGGGTATTATTTTCATCCAACTTTGCTTGAGCACGTTTTTCAAAGTTGCCTGTCGTTACTGCCGGCGAATCAGACTTATTTGCCCTATGCTTTGACTGCCATGACCCTATTTCAATCGGTACCGAGAAATCTATGGGCGCATATTACCAAACGTGATATGGCACGAGTTAATGAGCTTTGTGTTGATATCCAATTGTATGATAGTGCGGGGATTGCCCTTGGGAATATAGAGGCACTTTCTTTCAAAAAAGTCACACATGCTGATAGGGTATCGTCGGATGCCACGCTGCAACATCTTTACCTGACGCAATGGCACACACTCAATACCCCGGTTGCTTCTTCGAATTCTTTTCCTGATCTCGTTGTCATGACACAAGATCCGTTGAAAGCCAAAATGAGATTAGGAGATTTACCTTATCAACTTATTTCTGATTTGAATCAATTGGACACAGTGGTCAATAAAAACATCTTGTTCTTGTATGAGGAAGGGCAGTTTATGGATCTCTTTCATACTTGCCAACGTTTATTTTCATCGTATCCAGCGCGTTTTATTTTGGTGACTGAGCAAGCTTATGCTATTGCCCCGGGGGATGTGGTTAATCCTCATCAAACGATGGCCAGTTCTTTTTGGAAAAGCTTTAAAAATGAGCTAGCTAACCAGCATAATTATCTGATTGATATTGCGCCGAATAGTCAGTTGACATCAGCTTTAACGGTTATTTTTGATGAAAATAACACAGATAATCAATTTGCATTAAGGCATCACCTTTATGTGCCTCGATTAGAGAAAAAAGAACTGTCTCATTATTCCGCGAAGCCCGCGATCGAGTGGAATAGTCAAGCAAGCTATCTGATTGTAGGAGGTACAGGCGCTTTAGCAAAAATATTAATTCAATATCTTATTGATAGAAATGCAAAGCATATTGTTCTGGTTAGCCGCTCTGAATGCCCTGAAGATATTCAACATGTGATAGACAGTGCAGCCCAACAAGAGGTTTCTATTCAACATAGGGTAGCCGATGCGAGCGATGCCGAGCAGATGAAGCATGTTCTCGATACTATTGCAGAGAGTCCTCATCGATTAAAAGGCGTATTTCATTTAGCGGGTATTATTCAAGACGGCTTAATCGTTAATTTAAGCGACGAATCGGTGCAACAAGTCTTAGCTGCTAAGATGCAAACTGCTTTAATCTTGCATCAACTCACCAAAGAAATACCCTTAGATTTATTTGTGATGTTTTCTTCAGCGGCTTCTTTGTTAGGTGGACGAGGACAGTCAAACTATGCAGCTGCTAATGGATTTTTAGATGGTTTAGCACATCTACGCCAACAGCAGGGTATGTGTGGGTTGGCGATTAATTGGGGACCTTTTCATAGCGTGGGTATGGCCGCAAATTTGACCGCTGGGATGCACGAGTATGGTTTCATATCTTTAAATCCAGAGAGCATTCAGATTCTAGATGTCTTATTAGAAACGTCTGTTGCGCAAATTGCGCCTTGCCCAATAGATTGGGAGCGTTATTGTAAACATGGGGTGAATCAAAGCTGGCTGTCTGGTCTGGTGAAAAAGTTGCCGACAAAAGATCAGCGCTTGATAGCGGCGCTTAAAAAGCACACGCGCGCAGAGCGAATAAACATCTTACGACAAGTTTTATGCGACATTACGACTGATGTTTTAGCGATGGATGACTTAGAAAAAATCTCAGCACATGATAATTTATTTTCTATGGGGCTGGATTCACTGATGTCGCTAGAAATTAGACACCGTATCCATGATAAGTTGCAGTGTGATGCACTGAGTATCCCGATCGAGTATTTCATTCATGAGCCCTCTATTAATAAAATCGCACATTACATCGAGCAGGTATTACAGTCATTTTATGATGAGTCGAGCACATCAACTGTACCTGAGTATTTGCTGAATCAGAGTATTGCGGTATCGGATTTTCAGTACTTATTTTGGGCTATTAATAAATTAGAATATAGCGCTAATGTGGGGATGCAATTACGATTGCGTGGTCCACTGAATAAGGACTTTGTATTCCAGGCATTTGATTTTGTTGTGAGGCAACACCATGTTTTTTGGCTAAGTTTTAATAAAAACATCCCCATTCAGACGTTGAATAAACAAGGGCAGTTTCATCTCATTTATCAGGATATTTCATCAAGTGATGTCATGGATACACTAGATGAAGCGTTTCATATCAATATCGGACGAATGATGCCGTTAACAAAACAACCCTTGTTGAGAGTGTATCTATATAAAATTAATCAAGAATTGCATGAATTGCATTTGGTTATTCCGCATCTTATCGTTGATACGGCTTCATGTGCGATTATTTGGGAGCAATTTAAAACAAGCTATGAGGCATTAGTTCTTGGAAACAAATTGATCTCAACCCCTGAAAAATATTCATTTTTAAACTATGTACAGCTACATCATCAGCATTATGAAAAAAATCTAAAAAATAAAATTAATTTTTGGAAAAATTATAATAAGGGCTTCAAAAATATCTATTTTGGTGAGGGGAATCATCTTCCTGATGCGTCTGTTTATCAGAAGAAGCATTTATTTCATTACACCATTCCATCTCAATTAATGGAGCCATTTATTGAGTGGTTACAAGCAAAAAATATAAATATGAGCACTGGGTTAATCGCTGCGTGTCAAATGGCTTTGTCCAATATTAGTGGTCAAAAGAAAATCCCTATGATGTTAATTCATAGTGGTAGAGAGGGTAGTCAATATAAGTCGATGGTGGGCTTATTTGCAGAATATAAGAGAATTAATCTGGCATATCATGAAAAGGATACTTTACTTGATTGTATCTGCGCGATTGAAGACGAGTTACTAAAAACAGCCGATTATCAACAATGTGTGTTACCGATCAAAACGAATGGCTTAAACAATGCTTCTTTCTCTGCAGTCCAACTCCTCACATGGGTACGGACTAAGTTCTTGCTGACCAAGTGGTTCAAGCAAAGTAAATTAAATCCACGGATAATCAAGGCCTATCTTGGATTATTAGGTCAAATGGATCGAAATAAAAAAATGTTTTTTATTAAAAGTAAGCTGAATAATATATTTCATATCAATTTAGCGTTGCAGAAACCCGATCGATTAGGTGTGTTGATTAGTATTACACCGAGTTTTTTTGTGAAAGAAACACAGACTAGATCTCTTCGGATTGCAAGTCTCGATTATAGTTTTGCTAGTCATTTTGGTTGTTTAGATAAGCCTATCGGTAACGAAGTTTTATGGATCTATTTCACAAAAAATCAATACGGGGAACACATTCTCTCTATTAATGGCTCGTTAACTTCAGCATGTAAGGATGAAATAGCCTTAAATTTTAATACAATTATTGCTGGTGCTATTGGCGCTCATGCTAATTTAACTTTAATGTCTCATGTCGCGCTTGTAGGGGCCGATTGAATTGCCGAATAATCGCTCGATTCATCTTTAGCTGTTGCTATCACGTTCGGGATGGTTGCATCGTTATTTGACGTGGCGAGATGGGTTCCCTCGTTGATTAAAGCGAAAGCTAGCTGAAAGATCCCTCGTTGTTTTTGGTGTTTTTTAAGTTTCTTTGGATGTGCTGGTGGTTTTTCATCCATGCTCAAGGGCTTGATATTCATTAGCTCAGTTAATGGTTGCTGGATGGTTGCTTCAGGGATATTCTTTTTGTGTTGAGAAGTCCGTTTAAAAAATTGATAGCCAATTTCGGCATGTGTTTCTTGTTGTCTCTCAGTCAGCGGGGGGCTTGAGGCCATGATTAAAAGCGTGGTTATTTCTCTTAAATAGAATCCAACTTGGATGAGATGGTGTTTATTATATGGCATTGTTTGGACCGGCCAATCATGCACTAATTCATTACGAATTTGTTGTATATCAAATAATAATTGATCTGGCGGGAGTAAATGCTCACGGCTTTGTCGTTCTGTCTGCATATCTCTAGGGAAAAGATCTTGACTGATTCTCAGTGCTAATTGACCTAGGATTATTTCTAGACTAGTCGTTGCGACAGCAGCGTAATTGGGTTGCTGTTGAAATAATGGCAGTATGCTAATGAAACGATTAGTCTCTTCATGTAAAACGGCAGGGAGATCTTTCTTGATAAGAGCGGATTGATATAGTTCGTTAAATTGCTTTTGCCAATATACGAAAAGCGGAACATAGGCTGCTTTATTGAGAACTCGACCACAGTGTTTTGTTGTAAAATTCAGCGTTTCACCCAAATTGAAATTAAAAACCAAGCTGGGTGTTGCTTCAATTTCAGTGATATTGAGTTTTGCTAAATCTTGGTTCAATACTTGAAAAAAGGTCATATAATCCTGTGGTTCAATCAAATACAGCTTATGAGCAAAATCATTTCGTATTTGATCTAAACCTTGTATTAAGTTGGAACGTGAGTATTTGTTTCTTTTTTTTGGCTGAATTTCATAGATTTTAGATTGTCTTTCACTATGTCCGACAAACATATACGCTAAAACCCAAAAGGCTTTTGCTAAGACTTGCTCTTGGGTTGTAGTTAAGTCTGGCATCGGTTCAGACTCATCAAAGTTTAAAGCTAAAGCATCAGAAATTGAATGTACAAATTGCTTAGTTTGCTTTAAAAATACAATTAATTCTTGTTGTGCTAATGGTAGTAACAGAAACATATATAACCCATCTCTTTTGAATAAAGATGAGTTTAACCGATTAATATTAAGACGATATTAAGTGTGAGTAAAATTTATACCATACAGGCGCTCATGAAGTTTTCTCGCGCCAGAATCGGTTAAATTAGCAATATAATCACATATTGTTCGATACGCGGTGTTTTCATTAGCGGCATTTTCATAAACTTGGCGACTTTTAAGATCTAACAAGTGGGAAGGATTGGAGTGAATGGCTTCAAATAAGTGGATAATGATATTTTGTCCTCCATGCTCAGCAATTCGTGCCGACTGGGCATCGATAACATGACGATAAATACATGTTTTCAGATCCTCTAACAGCATATGAGCTTCGGGTATGAGGTGAATATTATGCCTAAGTAGCAGATTCTCAAAATTGGGATTGACACTAGCGATCCTGACTGAGCTAATTAAATAATTAACTATTTCCCCGATCGCTTGTTTACGCTCCTGAATGATATTTGAAAATAATTTATCCAATAGTTTGGAAGGTTTTATTGAAATTCCCGTTTGTGTTAAATGATGACGAAATGTTTGGCCATCTAACTGAGCGCGGGTAATCAGACCTAAATGAATGGCATCTTCTAAGTCATGTACACCATAAGCTATATCATCTGCGGTATCCATAATGGAGCAATCAAATGAAAAATAGGCGGCTTCTCCATGCGTGCCTTGTTTAGGTTCTTTTCGTAAGGATTGAAATAAGTTGATATCAGATGGGTTAAAACTCGAGAATAGCCAATCAATATAGGGTTGTTCGGAGTCAAAGTACGCTTTGGGCGGTAACCAATCATTAATACGTATGCGTTGTTTAAGCGGCATGGATGGGGAGGGTAATTCAGGTGCAATAACGCGTTGTCGATTGACGGGATATTTCAAAATACCTAACAAAGAACGACGAGTTAAGTCAAGACCGTATGAACCATAGCTGTTTTCAAGATGGGTCAGTAAGCGCAGTGTCTGGCCGTTACTTTCAAAGCCACCGTGATCGCGCATCATATAATTGAGGGCTACTTCACCGCCGTGTCCAAAGGGTGGATGACCAATATCATGAAGTAGACTGATGGTTGTCATCAGATCATCGTCAGGTAGCAGTCCACAGAGCTGGTTAACCTCGGGGTTGAGCGTTAGATTACGAACAATGCTCATACCAATGGAGGCAACCTCTAAAGAGTGCGTCAAACGGGTGCGATGAAAATCGCCTTGGTTCATGCCAATAATCTGGGTTTTGTCTTGTAATCGTCTGAATGATGGACTATGGATAACGCGCGTTCTGTCACGCTCATAAGGTTCACGGTGATCGTGCGCATTGCGTTGATTCTTTTGACCTGATCGACGATGAGTCCACATAGTTATATTTGTCAGAATGACAATCCACTGCTATTAGTTAAGTATGAATATTCAATAATAATAAAGGAGAACCAAATGAACAACCAGCGTTTATTTTTTCTGGCTGTTTCTTTCCTGGGTTTGTCTGCCTGTAATAATGTGGAAACAAGTAGTCGTTATGCAGATGGTTCATATATGGGTTATTACGATCCCTCTGAGCGGCCGGATCTTCCTTATGCTCCTTCGGCGGCAGTTTATTCTTATGAAAGTACAATTGACTATCAGTCTCCCCCTATAGAAGAGCATGTTGTCACAATTCCCGATTCTTATCATGTTGGCGCAATGCGTGCGCCGGTTTCGCATCATGATCGAGATAAAACATGGGTCAACACCCAAAATCCAAATGGTTATACGATAGAGTTAATTGATAGCCCTAAGGCATCAGCCGTTGCGAAACAGCTCATGCAGGCGCCTAAAAAAGAGCACATGGCCGAAATTCAATATGATCGTGCTGGTAATAGTAATTACAAAGGGTTGTATGGTACGTATCCGAGTTACGATGCTGCCAAAAAAGCCTTGGATTCTTTACCCGATAGCATGAAACAACAAGCTGGTGTAAAGAGTTGGCGTGATATACAACATGACACCGCTCCTTAAGGGCTTTTTTAATGGGAATCGCTTATCGCCCCAACAGTCAAATTAAATTGAATGACGCCAGGGACAGTTGTTTGTTGGATGCGTAATGATTTAATTTGAATTTGATATTGTTGTGAAAACTGTTGCAGCCAACGAATCACGGTATTATATGGGATGGTATCAAAACTGAGTTGAATATCTCCCGAACTGTTTTGGTTCATTTTGTAAGGAAACGATTTAAATCCAGGCGATTGGCATTGGGCTGCAATCAGCGACAATAATGCACCATTCTCGACTTTTTGGGCGTGCTGTCCTGTTTTGGGGAATTCCTTTTCTGCTTTTTTCATCCATGCCAAGGTATTTTGTTTTTCTTGTAATAAAGTATCTTTAGCCGTGACCGCGGAGCTGAGTGGCGCAAAAATCATGAGATATAACAAATAACAGATACAGAGTGAGCCACCGACCATCAGGCTCCATTGTTCGCGTTCATTTAATTGTTGCCAATAAGCGCGCATCATAATGACAACTCCAGGGTGCTGATGACCAGGTTGTCTTGTGTTGCTGCCTGATTTTGTTTGACATGAATACCTGTTTTTTTCAAGGATTCTTGGAGTTGGTTGAGGGAAGTAAAATTTCGTGCCGCAACTTTGACCTGTAATTGATGATTTTGCCAATAGATTTCTTGAACTTTGTTGGTTGAATTTTGTAGGCTACGCGTTAATTTACTCAACAGGATCCAAAGCGCTGTATCTTGTGAGCCAGCATTTGATTTTAAATATTGATTAATACGAAACTGTGGGCTAATAATTTGCGTTGCTTTAGGGAAAAAATGATAATAAATACTTGCAATGTCCTGATCTAATTTTTTAATTTCACGATTATCAACATAAATTCGGTAGCTCGTTAATCCAATTACCGTAAAAATCCACAGTCCACATAAACCAGCCGCTAATAAGTACCATTGTCTGAGGTGTGCCGTCTTGTCACGTTGTAGAAAAACACCTTGGCAAAGATTAAAGAGGGGATGCTTTAACAGTCGTTCAGCCATCCATGATTGGGACGGCATTTTAAGGCGCTGTTTTTTAGGGACGATATTTTTAGCCGAGTTTGTAAAACCAATGATAGTTGGCTTTTCTGGTATTGATTCCAGCATGGCTTGGGCAATCGGAAGATCTAATGTACCTTGAAACATTGGTGTGCGAATAAATACAACATCAGATAACACGCAATATTCATTTTGATTAAGAGCAAACCAATCGATCGTGATGGCATCAAATAAGATTCCTTTTTCTTGGAGTGATGCAATGATGCCTTGTAGATAGCTTAATTGGCATACGGCGACCAGGTATCGTCCATCGGTGTGATAAGTGCGATCAAAAGCAAAGTGAAGCTCATCAATGGGTTGCGCAACATTCTCTTCAAGCGCATAAGGAATAGCTAGGCGTGCTTTTTTATCATGAAGTAAGGGTAGTTCAACTTCATGGAAGCTAAATTTTTCACAGGGCAGGACGACAATCGTTCGGCCTGTTGATAATCGGTTATGAAATGAATCAAAGGGTTGAGATTCTAAGGGTTGAATAATTTGGCTCTGTTCATCCAAAATAAGGGATGAAATAGTTTGCTCTTGGATGAACAGAAATTGTGTTAACACGATGATGCCTTATCCCGTTAACTATAAGCATAACGATGTTGATTGGATGCGGCGACCCAGTGTTTTTGGAGTTGCTGCGAAAATAAATAGACGACCAAGGCATATTGAGGGCTGCTATTATAACGTGTAATGACATAGAAATTAGGGTAAGCCAGCCAATATTCTGCACCATTGAGCGTGGTAAGTTCGATTACCCCCGCCTTAGTCGGCGGATTAATTGAAGCGGTTAATGGTTGAATACCTAATTGAATGAGGTGATTGGTGGGATATATCGCCTTTTTATATTGGGTATTAACATGGTGAATTGCTTGTTCAGTTACTTTGGCCTGTTGCACAATACCTTGATTCATTTGCCAACCGTGACGATGAAAGTAGTTGGCAACACTCGCAATAACGGCTTGATCGTCATTCACTAAATCAATCGATGGGTTTTTCTTAAAGTCTGTCGCATAGTATCGGTAACTGCTAGGCATAAATTGAGGCTTCCCGATGGCACCTGCATAAGAGCCAGTATATTGGCTTGGATTAACATGATGTTCGCGGCATAACAATAGGTATTCGGAGAGCTCCTTGGTGAAGAAGTCAGATCGTTTAGGATAATTAAAAGCGAGCGTTGACAAGGCATCAATGACACGATAGTTACCTTGGTGTTTTCCATAAAGGGTTTCAACGCCTAATATGGCGACAATGATACTGGCGGGGACATGATATTTTTTCTCGGCTTGCGCGAGTACTTTTTGATTTGCTTGCCAAAACTCAATACCTGCTTGAAGTCGCTGGGGGGTAAGAAAGATATCCCGATAAGTATCCCAGTCCTTTTTTTCATAAGGTGCATTCATGGAGTCAATAATTTGGGGTTGTATTTTAACATCGTTAAATACGGTGATGAGTTCATCTCTTTTGAAACCGTGTTGTTTGACCATTTTGTTAATAAACTGCTGCACATCCTGGCGCTTGGTTATGGGCGCATCGGCGTGAGTCAATGAATTAAAAGAAAAGAGGAGCGTAAACATCAAGAAAAAACGCGCGTATTGTCGCATGGGCTGTCCTTAAGGTCGGTTTAAATATCACTCATTATACACGGATTATCATGGTTTGTCTTAGAAACGTACTCTGACGTTAGAAACGTGATCGGTTGCAAAATCTGCATGGTAGTCTATAATAAAACATGATGCGTAACGGAGAAATATCATGTTTAGAATGTTTGATGAGCCTTTATCAATTGAGGCGTTAAAACGGGCGCTGAGTAGAGCAAAAGAGCACATAAACATCCATCTACAGGATGAGGGAATATCTTTAGCGGACTTATCACCTGAGCAAAAAGCATTTTTTGAGCCTAAAGCTGAACGACGACAGGATTTAGAAGTGGCTGTCAATCTTTTAATGCATTTTGATAGTTTTTTAGTACAGCGACACAATGGTGAAATTCCTGCCATCCCCGTGAGTGATGTTTTGTCACTAGATATTGAAGACTTTGAAACTTTATTCACGGGGCCTGATTTTAGTTTTCTTGAAGACGCTCATAGTCCTCGATGGGTAAAAATTATGGATGATTTAGTAGAGAAACTAGATGAAAGTCAAGCGAGTAAACGTCCTCGAACAGAGTGAAGACTTATTCAGAGATGCAGCGCTAAGTTTCTTGGAGCGTAATGACTCACTTAAGACAGATGTCATCAAGTGCGAAGATACACGTGACACTTCGTCACAGGCTCCTATGAATTTTGGATGATGTCAGAGTAGCTACCTTTAATCTTGGCCCTGCTCGTTTTACGAAGACTTTCTGTGACACGTTGAATCAGGTATACTTCACCTAATTTTTTTAATTGTTCTCTATAAGAAGGTTTCAGTTGAGCGATCTCAGTCGAATTCGTAATTTTTCCATTATTGCCCATATTGACCACGGTAAATCAACCCTGGCCGATCGATTCATCCAGTTATGCGGCGGTTTAAGCGATCGTGAAATGGGGGATCAAGTCCTTGATTCTATGGATATTGAGCGTGAGCGTGGCATCACCATTAAAGCGCAAAGCGTATCCTTAAATTACAAGGCGTTAGACGGTAAGACGTATCTTTTAAATTTTATTGACACACCTGGACATGTTGATTTTAGCTATGAGGTTTCACGCTCACTGGCTGCCTGCGAAGGAGCAATTCTCGTGGTTGATGCAGCGCAAGGTGTGGAGGCGCAAACTGTCGCAGTTTGTTATACCGCTATCGATCAATCATTAGATGTTTTGCCTGTTTTAAACAAAATTGACTTGCCGCAAGCTGAGCCTGAGAGAGTGATCACCGAAATCGAAGACATTATTGGAATCGATGCCCATGATGCTATACGTGTTAGTGCTAAAAGCGGCTTGGGGGTTACTGATGTCCTTGAAGCACTAGTAAAACGTATTCCACCGCCACAGGGAGAGCTTGATGCACCGCTACAAGCCTTAATTATTGATTCCTGGTTTGATAGTTATTTAGGTGTGGTGTCACTGGTTCGTATTGTGAATGGGACCATTCGACGTGGTGAAAAAATGCGGATTATGTCCACGGGGCGCGTTTTTGAGGTCAATGAAGTAGGCATCTTCACACCTAAGCGCACGAAAATGGACAGTTTAAGTGCGGGAGAGGTGGGTTATGTTGTTGCTGGTATTAAGGAAATTCAGGGTGCGCCTGTTGGTGATACATTGACCCTGGATAAAAATCCTGCTGATCAGGTATTACCGGGTTTTCAACGTGTCAAACCGCAAGTATATGCTGGTTTATTCCCCATTAGTGCAGATGACTTTGAACCTTTTCGAGAGGCCTTAGCGAAATTAAGTTTAAATGACGCCTCTTTATTTTATGAGCCAGAATCCTCTGAAGCCTTGGGTTTTGGGTTTCGTTGTGGATTCTTAGGCATGTTGCACATGGAGATTGTTCAGGAACGCTTGGAGCGTGAATACAATCTTGACTTAATTTCTACGGCACCGACTGTGGTCTATCAAGTATTGAATACCAAAGATGAAATTGTTTTGATTGATAATCCATCGCATTTACCGCCGCCACAGCAAATCAAGAAAATGATGGAGCCTATTGTGCGGGCCAATATTTTAGTGCCACAAGATTATTTAGGCGCAGTGATTACATTATGTATTGAGCGCAGGGGTGTACAAGCGAATATGGCTTATAGTGGCCGACAAGTTTCGGTAACTTATGATATGCCCATGAGCGAAGTGGTTTCTGACTTCTTCGATCGCCTTAAATCGGTAAGTCGCGGTTATGCTTCATTGGACTATAATTTTTTACGTTTCCAAGAAGCTGATTTGGTCAAAATGGATGTGTTGATCAATACGGAACGAGTTGATGCGTTGGCTTTGATTGTTCATCGAGACGCAGCATTTTATCGTGGACGAATGCTGGTTGAAAAAATGCGAGAATTGATCCCCAGGCAAATGTTCGATGTCGCGATACAGGCAGCACTCGGCAGTCATATTATTGCACGTCAAACTGTTAAAGCGCTGCGGAAAAACGTTATTGCAAAATGTTATGGTGGTGATGTAAGCCGAAAACGTAAATTACTTGAAAAACAAAAAGCAGGTAAAAAACGCATGAAACAAGTCGGACACGTCGAAATACCTCAAGAGGCTTTCATGGCTGTTTTCCAATCAGACTCAAAGAAGTAAAGGAATTTTCTTATGAATTTTGCATTAATATTGTTAGTTCTTGCGACTGTAACCGGTTTAATCGCTTTGGTGGATAAATTATTTTTTTCTAAAAAGCGAGGAACCGACAAAAAGCCAAACAAAATTATTGAGTTTGCCTATTCCTATTTCCCAGTCTTTTTTCTGGTTTTGTTTTTACGATCTTTTTTAATTGAACCATTTCGCATTCCCTCTGGATCGCTTGAGCCAACCTTGCAGGTGGGTGATTTTGTCGCGGTCAATAAATTTGCCTATGGTATTCGTTTTCCTGTTTTCGAGAAAAAAATATTTTCAATTCATCAGCCGAAACGTGGTGAAATTGTTGTTTTTCGTTGGCCGCCCGCGCCTGAATATGATTTTATCAAGCGTGTGATTGGGCTACCACATGACAAAGTAAGTTATCACAATAAAGTACTGCGTATTAATGGTAAGACGATGACCCAAAAATTTATTGAATATACGACAGATGAAAGCTCCGGAAATTCAGTTGTCAAATATCGTGAAAATTTGGATGGTGTGAAACATGATATTTATGTTCGCTCCGGTATACCTTCGTATGATTTTGACATTGAGGTTCCTGATGGGCAGTATTTTGTGATGGGTGATAACCGTGACGATAGTGCAGATAGTCGCTTCTGGGGATTTGTTGCAGACGAATATTTGCGTGGTAAAGCCTTTGCAGTATGGATGAGCTGGAATAGTCATACCAGCTCGCCTCGTTGGTCTAATATTGGCCATTTTATTTATTAGGTTACTCCTCAGCAATGTCATCCTTCACAGCATTTGGGATGACGGGATACGCGGGTGAGTATTTTTTTAGAAGGTGTTTCATTTGGTACAAATAAATCTTCAACGATTATGTCGGCGTCTTGATTATACTTTTCATAACATACGCTTACTTAAACAAGCACTAACACATTGCAGTGCTGGTGGCGATAATAATGAACGCTTTGAGTTTTTGGGTGATTCCATTCTTAATTTTGTTATCGCACATCAATTATTCGTATTATTCCCGAATTTAACTGAAGGGGAGCTGAGTCGTTTAAGAGCGTCTTTGGTGAAAGGCGACCATCTTGCCGAATTGGCGACAGCGATTGGTTTAGGTGATTTTCTTTACTTGGGGCAGGGTGAGTTAAAGACGGGAGGTTTTCGTCGCACATCGATTTTAGCTGATGCATTTGAGGCCGTTATTGCGGCAGTCTTTTTTGATGGCGGGATGTCTGAGGCAGAAGCTTTAATTAAACGTTTGTTTCATGATGATCTACAGCTTCAAGCTTTAGAAAATACTTTGAAAGATTCGAAAACCTTACTTCAAGAATATCTTCAATCTAAAAAGTTACCTTTACCCCATTATGGATTACTTAAAATTGAGGGCGAGGAGCATAATCAAATTTTCCATGTTTATTGTGCTGTTCAAGGTGTTGCGATGAAGGCTGCAGGTCTCGGTGGGTCTCGTCGAAAGGCCGAACAAGAAGCGGCTCGTGTATTGTTGGCACATATAAAATCAACTAACCCATCCCATTTTTCTAAATGATTAACTATAATTTTACATAGAGATAATAAATTGTTAAGGGTCGATCAGCTACAATATCTTAAAAGCGATCGTTGTTCCGTTATTTGATTTATATCTAAAGGCAGCTTATATCATGAATAATTCAAGATTACCGATTGGTGTCTTTGACTCGGGAATGGGCGGTTTAACCGTATTACGCTCACTAAAATCTGTTTTGCCGAATGAGTCCTTTATCTATTTAGGTGATACTGCGCGACTTCCCTATGGTACAAAAAGTCCTGAAACAGTGAAGCAGTATGCCTTGCAAATGGCGCGTGTTCTGGTCGAGCGACAGATTAAGGCATTGGTAATCGCTTGTAATACCGCAACAACCGCTGCATTACCCCATTTACAACAATTGCTACCAGATATTCCAGTGCTCGGTGTAGTTGGGCCAGGTGCTGATGCAGTTATTGCCGCAACGTCAAATCAGCGCATTATGGTTTTTGCGACAGAAACAACCATCGCCTCAGAGGTCTATCAGCGCATTATTCTGGAAAAACTACCTAATGCCGTTATTCACACCCAAGCATGTAGCTTGTTGGTAGCGCTCGCAGAAGAGGGTATGCAAGATAACGCCATCGCGCATGAAGTACTTAGACATTACCTGGATAACTTCCATCAACAAGATACTTTATTGCTGGGATGTACGCATTTTCCAGTTTTTAAACCCTTGTTGAAAAAACTTCTCCCTGCAGATGTTCGCATTGTTGATTCAGCTGATGCGACAGCTAAGGCTTTACATGCTAAATTAAGCGAATTGAATTTATTAGCTGATGTTATGGATCAAGGTTCAGCAACGCGTTATTTAGTCACGGATTCGGCTATTCGTTTTCAAAAAGTCAGTGCAATTTTTCTGGGTGAGTCTATTTCGCCTTCAGCCATTGAAGTGATCGATGGTTAAAAGCAGCTCAGCCATCGGAGTGGCCTGCAACAGCCCCTAATCTCTTGAAAGATAAAATTAAAAATTTTTTCTAGTTGAGCAAAGGCCTTCAGAAGCCAAGAGAAGTTTGAAATTGTATTCTTAAAGCGTTCATACTGATTTCTAAATCATCAACCTCTTTTTTGCTGACAGTATCTGGCCCAATTAATGAATAACGGCCAAGATTTTCGAATAAAAACATATCAATTTTTTTAGGCAACTCGCTATGCGGATCTTTTTTTTGTGGGTTAGGTTTGTCGGGAAACTTTGTTGTACCGATGGGAACATGCTTGATGATTTGAAGGTTTATATCTGGATATTGCTGAGTAAAATGCTTAAGGGTGACAGCCATAGGTTGTTTATCACCTTTTTCTTCTAGGTTACGCTTTAATTGTATTAACGGATTATCACCTAACTTGCTTAAGCCATGGTAAGCTAATAATTTCATTTGGCGGATCACCGCATCACAGAATGAATCTATTTCTTGGTAGTTTTTAAAGAATAGCGCGTGAGGTGATGCGGCTCTTTCGATGGGAGCCTTAGGTGCTGGTGGCGGTGTATCGGGTTGTTTACGTGCTGTTTGTGGAGCTTGTAGCTCAATAATTTCTAAACTCTCTGAAAATAACAACTCATTGATGGTTTGATTAAATTCTTGTTCATAGGCGTCATGAGCGAGCTTTTTTTTCTTCAGATATAACTGGTGGAACAACTCGACGGTTTGTTTTTTTAATGTAGGATTCCTTTCAATGGCAGTATTAAAGCATTCAATGGATCTTTGAAACCGATTCGTTATTGGATAATCCTTATTTAGCGCATGAAAAACCAGTCCATAAGCGATGCTTTCAGGCGTCACTTCGTTAGCCACTTCTGTGGTCAGGGTATTCGTTGTAAAATCCAACCATAAGGGGAAATAATATATACTCGCTGGCCCAGTTGCATACCAAGATAATCGAAGTATATTTGCTTTGGGACAAATTCGTCGAGAGAACATGGAATTATGAATCGCATCTTCTAAGGATTGCCCAGTAAAAACAGTAAACTTTACATCAACACTCATTTGATCAAAAACAACCAATTGACATGACGTCGTTCTAATATCAACGGATGGCTTATCGAACGAACGTGCAAAATATTCAGGAATAAACTGCTGCGTTAATGCATTCATAAATTCACCAATCTCAACTGACGTCGCACCCCGCAAATGACAAAACACTTCTACATCGATGTCATTTAATTTCTTAAAGTCCGATTGATCAATCGCTGGATGAAACAAATTAGCGCCGCCACCAACCAGTGTAGGCACTATTTCATAATGGATACGTTTTTCCCTTGGTATAAATCGAAGATAGTTTCCATGAATCAGATCTAAAATTTGACTGAGTACAGGAAGTCTTGCTTCTAGTGTGAGCTGATCTATCGGGGCTTGCTGAATACCGGGATCAAGGTTTAATCTTGTCTTTGCCAATTCCGACTCAAAAGGTGACGCGATTAACGAAGCGTTTTGAGGGGATGGTGAGGGTGAAGAAAAGATACAATGTAGCGCGAGATGATTCCTTTCAGATGTGAGTGAATCGATAGAAACAGTCGACGTCGTCAAATCAGCAGAAGCGGTGCTGTCTGAAAAATCAACTGATGGACTTGGGTTGTCTTTCTTGGATTTAAACATGAGTATTTATTCAGGAAATTAAAATCAAAAATAATTTATAAGACCAATTATACCACTGCCCTTTTTTTAATCAAGTTGTTTTAAATGTTTTTGATTGTATAATGTGTTCAAGGAAATGTCAGTTATGGAAGAAAAAATAAAATTAACACATAGCTATTGACCTTCTGAATAAGGATCAGTATTATCAGCGTCTTAACGGGTAGACGGGGTGTAGCGCAGTCTGGTAGCGCGCCTGCTTTGGGAGCAGGATGTCGGGAGTTCGAATCTCTCCACCCCGACCATTTTTATGCGCCCGTAGCTCATTTGGATAGAGCATCGGCCTTCTAAGCCGAGGGTAGCAGGTTCGAGTCCTGCCGGGCGCACCACGCCTTCCTCGGATTAAGATTAAGAAAAGCATTATTCCATAATGACTAAGAATTAATTATGGTGGACGTAGCTCAGCTGGTAGAGCCCCGGGTTGTGATCCCGGTTGTCGTGGGTTCGAGCCCCATCGTTCACCCCACCCTATTTAAAGAGATAGTACGCACCGTAAAATCCATGATAACCTTATGCTTAGGCCTTAATTTTAGTGGTAAACTAAATTAAAAGCGTATTACTCTTTACAACAAATGTATACTATCCGATAATCTCCCCCTGTTTTTTTGCGAAAGTGGCGGAATTGGTAGACGCGCTGGATTTAGGTTCCAGTGGGGCAACCCGTGAGAGTTCGAGTCTCTCCTTTCGCACCAATATGATGACAATTTTCAAGAGGTGCCTTAATGGATGTTTCTGTTGAAACTTTAGCTGGTCTAGAACGTAAACTCAGTGTAACTGTGCCAAGCAATAAAATCGAAGAAGAAGTGTCACTTCGACTGAGAGATCTTGCAAGAAAAGTAAAAATTGACGGATTTCGTCCTGGTAAAGCACCACTTGGTGTAGTCAAAGGTCGCTATTCGGCGAATGTTCGTGAAGATGTTGCAAGAGAGTTGATCCGTTCAACCCTACATGAAGCGATTAATGACAGTAAACTCGTTCCCGCTGGGACTCCAAATATTGAACCCGGTGACTTGGAAGAAGGTAAACCTTTCACTTATGTCGCATACTTCGAAGTGATGCCAGAAATCACCATCAAAGAATTGAAAAAAGATAAAATTGAGACAGTTGAATCAGAAATCACGAGCAAGGATGTTGACGAAGCACTAGAAAAATTACGCGAGCAACATAAAGAATGGGTCAAGGTAACAAGGCCTGTAGCTGAAGGTGATAAGATTAATTTAGATTATGCTGGTTATCTAGATAAAGAGTTATTTGAAGGTGGTAGTGCACAAGGACAGGAGCTGATTATTGGATCCGGCTCGATGATTCCTGGTTTTGAGAAAAGCATCATTGGTGGCGAAATTGGAAAGCCTTTTGAAATAAAAGTGACCTTTCCTAAAGATTATCATGATGAAAAATTAGCAAATAAGAAAACTGTTTTCAAAATAACAATTAATGATATTCTGGAAGGGAAGTTACCTCCTTTAGACGCAAGTTTCGCTGAGAAATTTAATGTTAAAGAAGGTGGCGTTAAAGCATTTAAAGCTGAAATCAAAGAAAATATGATACGTGAGTTAGACCGTCGTATTAATGGCATGAATCGAGAAAAGATCTTTGATAAATTAATTGAACTTAATCCAATCGATCTTCCAAAAGCGTTGATTGAGACCGAAATCGAAAATTTGAAACACGAGTTATATCACAATTTATTCGGTCATCATCATTCAGATGATGAGAAAATTCCTGACTTTCCGCGGGAATTATTTGAATCTCGTGCTACACGAAGAGTTCATTTAGGATTGTTATTTTCGAAGTACGTTGAAAAACATGAAATTACGGCAGATCCTAAGCGAGTAGAGGATTTGATTGAAAAATTGGCAAGCGCATATGAAGATCCAGATGAGTTAAGACAATGGTATCAAAAAGATGGAGAAAATCGTAGCGAGCTAGAAGCCGTTGTCCTGGAAGAAATGACCGCTGAAAAAATTAGTGAAACAGCGACAATTGTTAAAACCAAAAAAACTTATTCAGAAATAATGTACCCAAAACAAGAAACTAAATGATAGGGATGATAAAAGAGGAGGGTAAGGATGTCAGGTTATTCAATTGATCAAATTAGAAACACAAGTGGCTTGGTGCCAATGGTTATCGAGCAAACCTCGCGAGGGGAGCGCTCATATGATATTTACTCTCGACTTTTAAAAGAACGAATTATTTTTCTTCTAGGTGAAGTCGAAGATCATATGGCTAATTTGGTTGTGGCCCAACTGTTATTTCTTGAGTCAGAAAATCCAGAAAAAGACATTCATCTGTATATTAACTCTCCTGGTGGGGTTGTTACAGCCGGGCTAGCTATCTATGACACGATGCAGTTTATAAAGCCGGACGTAAGCACGTTATGTATTGGCCAGGCAGCGAGTGCTGCAGCCTTGTTGTTGTGTGCTGGCGCACATGGAAAACGCTACTGTCTAGCTAATTCACGTGTAATGATCCATCAACCATTAGGTGGTTTTAGAGGACAGGCATCTGACATTGAAATCCATGCTCGGGAAACCCTGTGTATTCGTGAGCGATTGAACCAGATTATGGCGCATCACACCAATAAGACCCCCAAGCAAATCATGCAGGATACGGATAGAGACAATTTCATGAGCGCAACGCAGGCCATGGAGTATGGCATTGTTGATAAAGTATTCACAGGTCGTGATGCATTAACTGTTTCGGGCTGATATTTTATATGCCATAATGACCATATAAATTTCATTTATCTTGTGAACTAAATTAATATGGATCAAGATCCTAAGTATTCTAAGGGGATTATTAATGAAAAAAACTGGCCACGAGGATAGCGAAAAGGTTTTATATTGCTCTTTCTGTGGGAAAAGTCAGCACGAAGTTAAAAAGCTGATTGCAGGACCGTCTGTTTTTGTATGTGATGAATGTGTTGAGTTGTGTAACGATATTATTCGCGATGAATCCCAAGAAGTTCTTGAAGACATAGAGACAAAATTACCAACCCCCCATGAAATCGACGCATTCCTGAATGAGTATGTGATAGGACAGCCTCATGCAAAAAAAGTCTTAGCAGTTGCTGTATACAACCATTATAAGCGGCTAAATTATAAAACGGATGATGGTATAGAGCTTGGCAAAAGTAATATATTATTGATAGGTCCCACTGGTAGTGGTAAAACCTTATTAGCACAGACACTCGCCCGCTTGCTTAATGTACCGTTTGCGATTGCTGATGCAACAACTTTGACCGAAGCGGGTTATGTTGGTGAGGATGTTGAAAATATCATCCAAAAGCTTCTTCAAAAATGTGATTACAATGTAGAAAAAGCTCAGCAAGGTATTGTCTATATTGATGAAATCGACAAGATTTCTCGAAAGTCTGATAATCCTTCTATAACCCGAGACGTATCTGGAGAAGGCGTTCAACAAGCTCTTCTTAAACTGATTGAGGGAACCATCGCATCTATCCCGCCACAAGGGGGAAGAAAACACCCACAACAAGAGTTTTTGCAAGTAGATACTTCAAATATTTTATTTATATGTGGTGGGGCTTTCGCTGGACTTGATAAGGTTATTCGCGATCGAAGTGATAAGTCAGGTATTGGTTTTTCTGCAAAACTTAAAAATCAGAAAGATGACCCTGACAATCAACGAATTTATGATCAATTACAGTCTGAAGATTTGATCAAATATGGTCTGATTCCTGAGTTTGTTGGTCGATTACCTGTTGTTACGACGTTAGATGAGCTGAGTGAAGAAGCGCTTATTGATATTTTAATTAAACCTAAGAACGCTTTAACAAAGCAATATCAATCCTTGTTTAAAATGGAAGGTGTTGAACTTGAGTTTCAAGGTGATGCGCTTAAAGTGATTGCAAAAAAAGCGATGGAGCGTAAAAGTGGTGCACGTGGATTGCGTTCAATACTTGAAAATATTTTATTAGATACCATGTATGATCTACCGTCTCTAGAAGGCCTTAAAAAAGTGTTAATTGACGAAAAAGTTGTGAATGACCTTATCAAACCAGTATTGGTGTATGATGGTAGTTCAGATCAACAAACTGCAATTGCAGTGAGCCAATAACAACTAAACTACGGGGTAGCTTACAGTAAGGAAAAACTTCCCATGAGCCCCTCATCTTTTTAGAGATAGGGGCAGTAAAATAATCATGGAAGTTTTTCGTAAATACTGAGACCGGAGATTTGGCGTTGAAGTGACATTTTTGGTCATGGAATGTGCCATCATCGTGTCGGGCAGCCCCTAATGTTCTTATAGAGAATCTTTGACGAAATAAGCTTATTAAGGGCAGATTATGTCTAATAAACAAGAATTAGTTCACATAAAACACCAAAATAGTCTGAATTTACCTGTATTACCATTACGTGATATCGTTGTTTATCCTCATATGGTCATTCCTCTGTTTGTCGGGCGTGAAAAGTCAATTCGTGCCTTAGAAGCAGCGATGGTCGATAATAAGCAGATATTTCTAGTTGCGCAACGCAAATCCTCAGACGATGATCCTGGTATAGATGACGTTTATTCGATTGGCACGATCACGACAGTTCTTCAATTGCTTAAATTACCTGATGGTACTGTTAAAGTTTTAGTTGAAGGCGAACGACGGGCTAGGGCAACGGATTATCACAAAGATAAAGGGTACCTTGAAGCAAATTTGGACTCACTTGAAGATCTAAACGAAGCATTTGAAGAGCAGGAAGTTGAGATTCTAATGCGTTCACTTATGTCTCAATTTGAACAATATATTAAGCTAAATCGTAAAATCCCGCCTGAAATATTATCATCCGTCGGCAGTATCGACGAACCGAGTAGATTAGCTGATACCATTGCTGCCCATCTTACCATTAAGTTAGAAGATAAACAGGAGCTTCTTGAAGTCGTTGATGTGGGTACCAGGCTAGAACGATTAATGGCGGCACTTGAAGGTGAAATTGATCTATTGCAAGTTGAAAGGCGCGTTCGAAGTCGTGTAAAGCGTCAAATGGAAAAAAGTCAGCGAGAATATTACCTGAATGAGCAAATGAAGGCCATTCAGAAAGAGCTTGGTGATTTAGGTGAGGAAGGAAGCGATATTGAGCAGCTTGAAAAGGCTATTAATAACGCGGGAATGCCTAAGGAAGCAAAGGACAAGTCACTAGCTGAACTTCATAAATTGAAAATGATGTCCCCGATGTCTGCAGAGGCAACCGTCATTCGAAATTATTTAGATTGGATGTTGAATGTTCCATGGAAACGAAAGAATAAAATTCAATTTGATCTAGATAAAGCAGAATCCCTGTTGGATAAAGATCATTATGGGCTAGAAAAAGTTAAAGAACGCATTATAGAGTATCTTGCAGTTCAACAGCGTGTTAAGCGTTTGAAAGGGCCTATTCTTTGTTTAGTGGGACCACCAGGCGTAGGTAAGACATCTTTGGGTCAATCTATCGCCAATGCAACAGGCCGAACATTTATCAGGATAGCCTTAGGCGGTGTTCGTGATGAAGCTGAAATTCGAGGACATCGCAGAACTTACATTGGTTCGATGCCTGGTAAAATAATTCAAAAGCTTTGCAAAGCGGGTGTAAAGAATCCACTGATTATGCTTGACGAAGTGGATAAAATGGCCATGGACTTTAGAGGTGATCCCGCTTCAGCATTGCTTGAAGTCTTAGATCCTGAGCAAAATCACACCTTTAGTGATCATTATCTTGAGGTAGATTATGACTTAAGTGACGTGATGTTTATCGCAACTGCAAACTCTCTAGAAATACCAGCACCTTTGCTGGATCGGATGGAAGTGATTCGTCTAGCTGGTTACACAGAAAGTGAAAAGGTAAATATTGCATTAAACTATCTTATATCGAAGCAACTTGTTTTAAATGGTTTAAAGAATGACGAAATAAGTATTAGTGAAGGTGCCGTTCGACAGATCATTCAATACTATACGCGAGAGGCTGGCGTTAGAAACCTAGAGCGTGAAATAGCAAGAATCTGTCGTAAGGTCGTTAAAGTACTTCAGTCTAAATCAAAAGGTAAATCTAAAGCTATCCATCGAATGACCATTACGACGGGCAATATCGAGAAGTATCTAGGCGTTAAAAAATTCAGATATGGCTTGGCCGAAGAATTCGATCAAATTGGACAAGTTACTGGACTTGCTTGGACGAGCGTCGGCGGGGAATTACTAACGATTGAAGCAGCCATGATGCCAGGAAAAGGTAAGATTACCCACACGGGACAATTAGGTGAGGTGATGCAAGAGTCAATTCAGGCTGCTATGACTGTCGTGAGAAATCGAGCCAAGTTCTTTGATGTGCCTAGCGATTTCTACGAGAAAAATGATTTTCATATTCATGTTCCTGAAGGGGCTACACCTAAAGATGGACCGAGCGCAGGGGTTGGAATGTGTACTGCATTGGCATCAGTGCTCACGCATATTCCCGTTAGGGCGGACGTTGCGATGACCGGAGAGATCACGCTTCGGGGGCAGGTGCTACCTATTGGGGGCTTAAAGGAAAAACTTCTTGCTGCTCATCGTGGTCGTATTAAACATGTCATTATTCCAGAGGAAAATGAAAAAGATCTAGAAGAAATTCCTGATAACATTTTGCGCCAGCTGACGATTCATCCCGTCAAGACGATTGAGCAGGTTTTCAATATTGCCTTGCAACGTAGTCCGATGGTCGTTGAATTGGATAAGGATTTAGCAATTAAACCTAAAAAAGTAGCAAAGCGGACTCAAGATAGAAAAAAAAGTAAAAATAAGGATTTACAGCCCCAGTAATAACAGTTATATTTCAAGCGTAGACCACGTATTCACTGGTTTATGCAAGGATGTTGATTTTGTTACTGAGGTTGATAGTTTGTGTTTTAACTTCAAACTAAAGGATTAACAACAAATAGGGGATAAAATGAATAAAAGTGAATTGGTAGAAGCATTAGCTAATGGTTCAGGAATAACAAAAGCTGCTGCAAGCCGAGTGTTAGAAACATTTGTAAATACTGTAACAGTTGCCCTAAAGAGAGGCGATCAAGTAGTATTACCAGGATTTGGTTCTTTCTCTACAGGTAATCGGTCTGCACGAACCGGTAGAAACCCACAAACTGGAGCGACCATTCATATTAAAGCGTCACGAGTTGCTAAGTTTAAAGCAGGTAAAAGTTTAAAAGAAGCTGTACAACATTAATGGCAAAGGGGTTACACTCTTGTCGTATTCGGATTATTGCAAAAAAGTGAAATAAAAGGTTGTAAAAAGAATGTAAATGCTGTAAAAAGCTATAGTTCGAATTAGATGTGTATCACGGGTGCTTAGCTCAGCTGGGAGAGCATCGCCCTTACAAGGCGAGGGTCGTAGGTTCGATCCCTACAGCACCCACCAAAATTGGAGTGGTAGTTCAGTTGGTTAGAATACCGGCCTGTCACGCCGGGGGTCGCGGGTTCGAGTCCCGTCCACTCCGCCAAATTAACGCGCCTTAGGGCGCGTTTTTTTATTCGACTTCAACGATTCGATATAGATTCAATTTCTCTGTTGTTTCCTGTAGAATTCGTTTGTTCATTTAGGGAATTCTGAGTATGTTGCTAAAGTTAAATCAACGTATACAAGGGATAGTAGCTTGGGTTGTCATTACGCTTATTGCCCTGACGTTTACATTATTTGGTGTCGAATATTACATGCAGGCCCGTCAGGTTTCTGATGTGGAAGTTACTGTTAATAATGAACCTATTACTAAGCAATCCTACGAAGTGAGTTATCGAAGAGTTCGTCAACAACGCGAATTTGAACAAATCTCTGCGGCAAAAGAATCCGCCGTCAAAAAACAAATTTTGCAAGACATGATATTCAATGTCATCACCGTTCAATCTGCTAGGAAGGACGGTTTTTTGGTTACAGGAAGTCAGGCTGATAATGCAATTGTAAATATTCCTCAATTTCAACAAGATGGTCAGTTTTCTGAAGATCGATATCGTCAAGCCTTAAATGCGGCATTATACACACCTGAGTCTTTCAGAAATCAAGTTAGCCAAGGGATGTTACTTAACCAAGAACGTTTTGCATTCATTGGTACGGCATTTGCGTTACCTAATGAAATCAACCAGTTTGTTAAACTCTACATGCAAACAAGAGACTACGAGTTTGTTATTATTCCTAAAGATCAATTTATTACTAAGGTGCAAGTTACACAACCTGAAATTGCGAATTACTATATTCAGCATAAGCAAGATTTTATAGAACCCGAAAAAATCAGTATCGATTATGTTAAGTTATCAGTGGATGACGTTAAGAAATCTATTTCAATTCAAGATCAAGATGTTGAGCGTTATTATCAGGAAAACGCATCAAATTATTCTATTCCTGCGCGTTGGAGAGTGAAGAAAATTTCCTTCGAAATTCCTGCGAATGCAAGCGAAGATGAAAAAGCCGACATAGTTAAGCGCGTCCATCAAGTCTATTCTGAGTTAAAACAACACCCCGAACGATTTGATGAAGAAGCGGGTAACGCCAATACACAGGCTACAGCCCCATTAAAAAGTAAGCCTAAGTTAAATCGAGCTAATTTGAATGCTCGCGATTGGATTGTTGCTGGTACAACATCATTTGACAGTGTTTTATCTTCATTGCGTTCGCCTGGCCAGATTAGCGAGCCTTATAAATCAGACTCAGGTTATGTCCTTTTCAAATTAGTTGATTTTCAGCAATCCAAGACAAAACCTTTTAGTGCGGTAAAAGGCGAGATTAAAGCCCAATTGACCTCAGAGGCAGTTCAAGCTAAGTTTTCTCAACAATTAGAGCAATTAACCGACTTGAGTTACCAAACCCCAGATTCCTTATCTACAGTAGCTGAAACATTAAAACTACCTATGATGAAAAGCGACCTTTTCACTCATGATGGCGGCTCGGATCCATTAACTCGTAATAAACAGCTTATTAATGCAGCATTTAGCCATGATGTATTAGAGCTAGGTAATAATAGTGAGCCTATTCAATTTGATAATGACAATGTTATTGTGTTACGTATAAGACAACATTTGCCTAGTGAACAACGAAAACTAGCTGAAGTAGAGGGGGTTATTCGTGAGCGCCTCAAATTGTACCAAGCAAGTCTTGCAGCAAAAGATTTAGGCGTCAAAATTTTGGCTATATCCGATCAAAAGCAAGAGTCAGCCTTATTAAATCAACATCATTTGTCTTGGCATGCAGTCAATGACGCTGCTCGTGATACGGATCAGTCTGATCCCTTAATTACTGAACTGGCTTTTAATATCCCTCAAATTAATAATCGCTCTGGACGAGCGTTGGATGATGGTAACTATGCAATTGTCCGTTTGAAGCTCTTGAAAGAAGGTCAGTACCAAACATTAGATAATGAGCAACAAGATAGTTTGATACAACAAATCCAGGCTAGTTATGGTGCAATGGATTATGATCTATATGTGAGTGGCCTCGTTAATAGGGCTCAAATTGTTCGCTAATAAATCATTGGATCCTCGTACTCAGACATCACTAATCCTGTTTAAGCGTTTGTTGGGTTATGTAAAGCCATTCTGGTTTGTATTGCTTGTCGGTTTATTGGCAAATGTGATCTACACAGGGATTGATGCTGGATTGACCTACATGATACGAAACTTTTTCGAAAAAGGTTTTATTCATGTGGATTTGTCCTATTTAAAAACTATTCCCCTCATTCTATTTCTCACCATCTCTTTTCGAGGTCTTGTTGGTGCGCTTGGCTCCTATTGCATGACCTGGGTTGCACGCTCTGTTGTTAAAAACATGAGGCAAATCGTTTTCTCGCATATTATTCGTCTACCAGCCGATTATTACGATGAAGCAACATCTGGACAACTTCTCTCTAAAATTTTGTATGACGTTGAGCAAGTAGCTCAAGTGAGCGCTGATGCGTTGACTGATTTTGTGCAAAATTTGTTTTTACTCATTGGATTGCTGGTGGTGATGTTTGCATTGTGTTGGCAATTATCGTTGATGTTTTTAATTACTATTCCATTTACGGGCGTGATTGTTAACTTAACGAATAAACGTATTCGCCGATTAAGTCATCGTGGTCAAAAAGCGATGGGAGCAGTCACTGATGTAGCGAGTGAAGCGATCGATGGTTATAGAGTCATTCGAATTTTCGGAGGACGCGACTACGAAATTAACAAATTTGATCATGCTACAGAGACTTCTCGTATCAATGATATGAAGGTTGCTTTTAGCAAATCTTTGAATGTTGCGGGCGTGCAGATAGTCATTGCTGTCGGTATCGCTATGATTATTTTTGCATCGATTAGATTGGGCCAGATTATCCCAATTGAGCCCGGATCATTTATAGCAATTATTGCGGCAATGATTCAATTACTTAAACCATTAAAAGTATTGACCACATTAAACTCCGTATTTCAACGAGGTTTGGCTGGAGCTGAGAGTGTTTTCTCAATGATAGATTTGCCTCTCGAATCCGAGAAGGGGATTCTTCTTCCGAAGAAAGTTTTAGGTGAGGTACAGTTTGATCAAGTTTGTTTTGCCTATAGGAAGGGTAAGAAGGTTTTGTCAGATATTACATTCACTATTCCTGCGGGTAAAACCGTTGCATTAGTTGGACATTCGGGTAGTGGAAAGACAACGATCGCTAGTCTTCTGCCGAGATTTTATGAGCTATCCAAGGGGGCTATTTCCCTTGATGGGTATGATATTAGTCAAGTATCATTGTTGAGTTTACGTCAACAAATAGCTTTAGTGAGTCAGCAGGTTATTTTATTTAACGATACGATGGCCAATAATATCGCCTATGGTTCTTTTGACGTCACGCGAGATGCAGTTATTCATGCCGCTAAATTAGCTTATGCAGATGACTTTATTATGCGCCTACCGCAAGGTTATGATACGCCGATTGGTGAAAATGGTGTGTTATTATCCGGAGGACAACGTCAACGTATAGCGATTGCTCGAGCGATTCTCAAAAATGCGCCTATTTTAATTTTAGATGAAGCGACTTCTGCGTTAGATTCTGAGTCGGAACATTTTATTCAAAAAGCATTAGAAGGTGTTATGAGGAACAGGACAACATTAGTGATTGCCCATCGACTGTCAACGATCACCTCCGCAGATAAAATTATTGTTTTGAATCATGGAAAGATTGTTGAAGAGGGTACGCACGAATCTTTACTTCATTTAGACGGTTATTACGCTAGATTGTGTCACGGTCAGAAGTTAGGACACTCTGCGCGATTGAAGTCGGCAGGTCATGAATAAGTTTATTGAAACTTTATGGTATAAAAAATCCCGTTGGTTTTGTTTGTCGGTTCTTTTGTTTCCTTTTATGATCTTGTATCGTTTAGTTGTATCAGTAAGACGCTATGTTTTATCTCGTTTTTTTCAAGCTCAATTCTCTGTTCCAGTTATTGTTGTTGGTAATCTAACTGTGGGCGGGGTGGGAAAAACCCCGTTAGTGATTGCTATTGCACGACGCTTTCAAGATCAGGGACTTCGTGTTGGCATTGTTAGTCGCGGATATGGTGCCAAAGTATCGAATTTTCCTTGTGTTGTATCTGCTATTTCTGATCCGGTCTTATATGGTGACGAGCCTGTTCTCATTGCAAAGAAAACAGGATGTCCCGTTGTTATTTCACCCCAGCGAGTTAAAGCAATCCAGTATTTATTATCACGCGAGTCATGCGATGTCATCATCAGTGATGATGGTCTTCAGCATTATGCTATGGGGCGATCCATTGAAATTGCAGTTGTGGATGGTATACGTCGCTTTGGTAATCAATACTGTTTACCTGTTGGTCCCTTAAGAGAGCCAATCTCACGCCTATCCTCGGTTGATTTCATCATTGTAAATGGCGATAAGCCGCTTTCAACATCATTTGCACCTAGAATTGCTGAATACCCGATGCGTTTCAAGACATTACCTTTGCGGAACGTGAAGGCTGATAAAGAAATAACGATAGACGTGAGTGAGGAGCCTGTTGCTGCCGTTGCCGCTATTGGCCATCCTGCGCAATTTTATTCGATGTTGCGAAAAATAGGTTGGCGAGTTAAAGAGTATTCCTTTCCAGATCATTACCTATTTCAAGTTAACGACCTTGATTTACCAGAAAAAGTTATTATCATGACCGAAAAAGACGCAGTAAAATGTGTGCGCTTTGCGAATGAGCGCTGTTTTTATTATCCTATTCAAGCAGAATTGACGGAGCAGTTTTGGCTAGAGCTGATGTCACATCCTACATTGAAGTCATTATTTATTAACGCGTAACCTTTAAGGGCTGTTTACATTTCAGCATAAAACACCGACGTCCCGCGCTTTATGCGCGGGATCCATTGTGGTACTTGAGTGAACAATTTTATAGTTCATTCTTTAATATTTTCTGGATCCCGCGCATAAAGCGCGGGACGTCGGTGTTTTATGCTGAAATGTAAACAGCCCCTTCTAATCTCTACTACTTCGAATCTAATAGATGTTATTTACGTTAATTATTGTATAATTCCTACGCGCGTTATATTAAATTTTTTGTCGGTGGCGACTTACTCCATGAAATTACTTGAAATTTTATTGAAGATTAAATCTTTTCTCTTGATGTCAATTCGTCGTGTTTTGCATGCGACATTCCAGCTGTTGCGAGTTTTTTTCCTAATATTGGTTAGCTTGATGCTCAGTTTGCCATCTTATGCAGTTAAGTCTCATGTATCAGATATTCCAACCGTAAGTCCGCTGATCCCTATTTCGACGAGTTCCCCATTAGCGCATGATTTATTTGAAGTTGCACAAGCTGATTGGGTTTTTTCAGGTGTTGTTACAAATGAAGATGGTGAAGATTTTTATTATTTTTTTCAAATGTTACGAAATAAAGACCAATTTAATGGCTTAGCGTTATTAATCAATGCGTCAAAAAATAATATGATTTTTTATGAAACGAGTGAAGCAAACATTGCTAAGCCGGATGGTATGCAGTGGCAAGTTGGGCACTTGTTTTTACGTTTTAATACCATTAATAATAGTTGGGTATTTGGGGTTAAGGCGCATGATAAAAAAGGATTCAATTTTAAAATTGACATGATAGGTCAAGATGATGGGAATATTGCAAAACAACAAGATTTACGCACTGGGCTTGAGCTTTTAATTGGTCAGACAGGTGGACTAAACGGGCATTTGCAGACAGGGGATCATGAGCAGTTTGTCACAGCAAAGAAATCTTGGTTTCGTCAGATGTGGGTCAGTAAACCCCAAGAGTCCTCACACCCATTTACGGCAATTCTATGTGATTTTGATGATGGTGCAGGTTTTTATTCTGTTAACTTGCAGGAAAATGATGCCTTACGCGGTGCCATGGCTGGATGGAGAAGTGAGTCTGGGGAGCCGATGCCAATGTCGCAATTTGTATCTGCAACCAAGGCTCGTGATGGGCTTTGGCATGTTCAAGTTCCTTTTCCTAAGTTGGTGTTTGCATTAAAAGATGCTGTGCAACAATCTGAGACTAAGTCAAAACTTGCCGCTGGGGCCATTGATGGTAAGCTGCCAGGATACTGTGTGATTACGCAGTATGAGTTAGGTTAAGCCGCTTAATTCTACTATCTTGCCCAGGAAACAAGCTACTGAATTGTCAGCTCTTTTAAATTGCTTGCTTACCTATACTGCTTATTGGCGGCTCATTCTGAGTTTAGTTTTTAGAATCTCTTTCAGGCAAATAAATCGCTAATCTAGCTGCTATAAACAAACCTGCAGGTAATATAGTTAATGCGAGCTGATAATGCCACAATGCTCCACTGGGATTATGTTCATTAAGTATATCGATGAAACGTCCAATGATTGGTTGAATTAAAGGTGTTAAGGTGGCAAGTGTATTGGTGAAGCCTGTTGCAGTCGACTTGGCATTTTCTGGGGCTAGTTCGTTAGATATCGAATAGACTACCATGTAACTGCCACATGATAGCCCGATTAAAAATAATAGCATCCCACATATTAAAAAATGATGTATCGGTAGATAAAGTAACAGTAATAATAAACTTCCTGTGATGATGCTAGAATAAATCAATAAAGGAGTTCTCTTTTTTAGTGAACTGCTTAACTGACCAAGTAGAGGACAACTAATAGCTACACCTAAAAATAGCATGGCATCAAGCTGACTAGCTTCGTTGAGGTTGCATTGGAGTTTGATTTGTAAAAACGGAACAGCCCACATTGCGGCAAATACGGTAATCACCATAAAGCCTAGAGCAACATAGATGCCATTGACCCATAGTAATGGGTTTCGCATAATTTCATTTAATATTTTGATGCTAGATGGTGGCTTGCTTGCTTTTTTTATAGAAATAGTTTGATGCGGAATAACTACCCAAGCAAAAATAGCAATTCCCAATCCGATAATTGTGGTTCCTTGAAAAAAAATTCGCCAACCCCAATGACTGATGAGATCACCGAGACTGAGCATTCCTAGCATGGTGACCATGAAGCCTAATGTTTCAGATAAACCAATCATAAAGCTGAAGTGACGAAGTGAAAAATGATGGCGTAGTAGTTGTGATAATCCCACAAAAGCGAATGATGATCCTGCCCCGATGAGAATACGCGCAATGATAAGCTGTGCAACCGTATGACTTTGAGAGAACAAAAAGCATCCAAAGCTGCATACAATGGCGCTTATGGATAATAACAATCGTGTACTTTGACGATCAAATAATATCCCCACAGGAATCTGCATGATCGTGTATATTAAATAAAATGAGCTACTTAAAATTCCTGCCATCAGGGCGCTTAACTTCATTTCGGTCATGATACTATTGATAATGACCCCAGATGACAATTGTAGAAAAAATTGAAACAATACAAATGTGACACCGACCATCCAGATAAGCAGTGATTTTCGGGAAATGGATTTTGTTAGATATGACGTAGTGAGTTGCATCAAGAACATTCTAATCAGTAAAAGGACGTTACTATACAATGAAATTTGAAAATTTACATTATTCTTCTTCCGTTTTCTTTCCTGGGATCCGCTCCTTTGCCATGCTTGAGAAGACGGGTCCACAGCACCGTTTTTCGAGTCTATCATGAGTATTGCTGCGGAAGTGATTTGTTTAGGCGTTGACATGGCAGGAGAGTCTTCCATCTTAACTGCGGTTGATCAAATCGATTTTACATTGTCTGCTGGTGAAACCATGGCTCTATTAGGGGAGTCTGGCTGTGGTAAGTCAATTACAGCATTAGCCCTAATGCGCTTGTTACCTGGAAACATGTTGTACCACGCTCAGAGTCAAATTTTAATGGATCCTTATGATTTGTTAGCAATCCCTGAATCCATGATGCGACAAATGAGAGGTCGTCGAGTTTCCATTATTTTTCAAGAACCTATGACGGCGCTTAATCCAGTATTACGTATTGGTGAACAATTGGCCGAGGCCTTGTTGCAACATCAACGATATTCGGCGGAAGCTTTGCAGTCCCGAATGTTGGATTTGCTGCATGAGGTCGAGTTGACGGAGCCAGCACTGCGATTACGTCAATATCCACATCAACTTTCAGGTGGTCAAAAGCAGCGAATTGTTATCGCGATGGCCTTGGCTAATAATCCTGATATTTTAATCGCTGATGAGCCAACTACGTCCTTGGACGTAACGATTCAAGCACAAATTTTAGTTTTATTAAAGAAACTCCAAAAAGAATATAACATGAGCATTTTATTAATAACGCACGATTTGGGTGTTGTTCAAAAAGTGGCTGATCGCGTGTGTCTGATGTATGCTGGTGAAATTGTTGAGCAGGCGACAGTCCAAGATTTTTTTTCTAAGGTTATGCATCCCTATGCGCAACAATTATTGGCTTCGCAACCTAGTTTTTCTAAACGTCCGTTTCGTTTGGATGCGATTCCAGGACAGGTCCCTGCTTTAGATGATATGCCGCCAGCTTGTCGATTTGAACCGCGTTGCGCACATGCTTTTTTGCGATGCAAACAAGATAAGCCTGAGTTACAAATCGCGGAAGATCGATTGATACGCTGTCATTTATATCCCGAAGCAAAACAATTGCCGCCACTATCATCCCATGTCGAATGTCGCGCACCGTCTGCCTCTTCGGATGAAGTGTTGATGGCCGTAAATAATTTAAGCGTGAACTTTGAAACAAAGACGCATTTTTTTGGACAAAAGAGATTAATTAAAGCCGTACATGGAATCTCTTTTGAGATCAAAAAAGGCAAGACATTGGCGTTAGTCGGTGAGTCTGGATGTGGTAAGACGACAACAAGTAGAGCAATTTTACAGCTTGTCCCGATGAGTGCGGGAAATATTGTGTATCGAGGTAAAAAAATTCATTTGCATAATCGGTCTGATGCGATTGAATATCGAAAAAAAGTACAGGTCGTTTTTCAAGATCCTTTTTCTTCTTTAAATCCGCGCATGACCGTCCGTGAATTAATCGCTGAAGGCATGCGTGCGCAGCATTTTTCCTCTGAACGTATTCATATCCAATTACATCGACTCATGGATCAGGTGCGGTTACCGGTTACTGCTTTGGATCGTTATCCTCATCAATTTTCAGGTGGACAACGACAGCGTATTTGTATTGCGCGTGCGCTGGCAATTGAGCCGGAAATTATTATTTGTGATGAGCCAACTAGTGCTTTAGATATTTCTGTACAGGCTCAAATTTTAAATTTACTCAAAGACTTACAAGAAGAGTCTGGTATTGCGTATTTATTTATTACCCACAATATGGCGGTAGTCTCTTATATGGCGGATGAAGTTTTGGTGATGCGTCACGGTAAGTGTATTGAGCATGGAACCTGCGAGCAAGTTATGAAAAATCCGCAACATGATTATACACGGCGGTTATTGGCGGTTACTTGATAAAAATAAACTTGTTTCGGTCAAGATAATAGAATTGTCAACATACCCTATGGAATTGAATTGATTTCCCTTGTAGAATTGATCTGGGCTATGCCTATTAGGTCAGGGGTTTTTTGACCGATTTGTAAGGGTGTAGTTTTAACTAAACGATTGCTCTGATTATAAGGACACTATCATGACAAAATGTAAATTAAGCCCATGGGCTTTGGGTTTGGCACTAGGAACATTATGGGGTGCATCAGTTTTATTAGTTGGTTTTTTAGCTTATATAGGCCTTGAAGGCGGCTTTCTTGTCATGTTACATAAACTGCATCCTGGGCATGATCAAACAATAGTAACCTTATTAGTCGCTGCGGGTATTGAGTTTGTTTCTGGATTCGTACATGGTGTTGTGATTGCTTGGTTATATAATGTTTTTGCAGAACATTGCTGTAATAAAGGCGGAAAATGTGCTTAGTTAATCGCCTGCAATAAATTCGTTGGTTTTTTCGTTGTCAAATTGTAGGTTCAAATAAAGGTTATTGAATATTCGCCAGAACATTCAATAACCTTTATAATGCTTCATCAATATTTCAATGTAGTTCTCAGTCAAATTAGTCAATCTTATGGGTCAATACACAAATCAAAATATTCACTATTTGCAGTCAATGGGGATTACCTGTTGGGTTAAGCGTGAAGCAAATGTTGCAACACAATTAAAACGCCTTGCTCACGAAGTCACGCTTTGTAGGCAATGTCCTTTGCATCAAACACGTATTCAACCATTAGTATCTGAAGGTGATCCCACATCTAAGATTATGATTATTGGTGATGCACCTCATCGCATAGATGATCAGCAAGGTGCAATGTTTTCAGGTGAGTTACGTGAATTGCTTCGACAGTTATTATTGAGTATTGGGTTAACATTTAATGATGTTTATTTGTCGAATCTACTGAAGTGTGCTGTACCTGAGTCGCGCGATTTGCACGATGAGGAGATATCTGCTTGCCGTGGATTTTTAATGCGTCAAATTGAGCTTGTTGCACCGCAATTTATTTTAGCACTTGGTCAAGTCGTTGGTTCAGCCTTATTAGGGGGCCCTCGTATGTTAGATGAGATGCGTCTTCAAGCACATGTCGTGAATGATATCCCTATGGTCGTTACTTATTCTCCACGAGAGTTATTTAATAATCCGCGCCAGAAAAGATCAGCCTATCTGGATATGATCTTCATACGAGAAAGGATATCCAATTTTTATGACAAAAAATAAATCCCATCAGTCTTTTAATCAAGACCAAAAAAAGGTTCTCATTTTGTCTTCTTTGGGTGGGGCGCTAGAGTATTATGATTTTATTATTTACATCTATCTTACCAATATTATTGAAAAATTATTTTTTGCGCAGAATACACCTTATATTGGCACACTCAAGACTTTAGCTATTTTTTCGATTGGATATCTATTACGTCCCTTAGGGGGGCTTGTTTTTTCGCATTTCGGCGATCGATACGGTCGTAAAGTGGTTTTTATCTTAACTGTTCTTTTTATGGCGATCCCCTCATTGGGTATTGGCCTATTACCAACTACCGCGCAAATTGGCTGGTTGGCACCGATGATGTTACTTATTTTTAGGATGTTGCAAGGTCTGGCGCTGGGGGGGGAAATTCCTGCGGCGATAACATTTGTTTCTGAGCATGTCGCAGGATATCGTCAAGGATTCTCATTGGCTACTTTGTTTGTGGGAATCAATCTAGGCATGTTGTTGGCTTCGGGAGTTATAACTGTTATATCGTCGTTATATTCTGAACAAGAATTATATACATTTGCTTGGCGTATTCCGTTTATTCTAGGTGGTTTATTTGGTTGTGGATCGTTATTTTTACGTTTTTATTTAAATGAAACCGCAGTGTTTCAGGCGTTACATGATACTGAGCGTCAGAAGATTCCTGTAGTTACGTTAATGCGCGAATCATGGCGTCAAGTTTTACAAGGGATGTTTCTTATTTCGGTTGCTTCAGTTTGTGTCTTTGTATTTTTATATTGGCCACAGTATTTACATCAGTATTTCGATTATGATTTTGCAATGTTAATGCGAGTCAATACCATAGGGACGTTGATTTGCAGTCTTCTTATTATTTTAGGTGGTTTACTGGTTGACCGATTTGGGCCTAGACCTATTTATTTAATCAGTACGGCGTTATTAGTAGTATTTGGTTATGGGTTGTTTTGGTTGGTTGGGTTACATAGCATGGGCTGGGTAATCGTGAGCTATTTATCCTTATCAGCTATTTTTTGTATGCTTCCCTCAGCCTATTCAATCATGTTGACGGAGTTTTTTTCAACACCTGTTCGCTATTCGGGTATTGCTATGAGTTATAATCTTGCATATGCCTTGTTTGGTGGTTTGAGCCCGTTAATTTTTACCATCATGATTGAGTCACTACACTCTTCCTTCGCTCCTGGTATTTATTTAACTTTTGTCGCATTCATCTCCTGGTGTGTTTGTTACCGTATGAATAATATCACTTTTAAAACAGATAAAAATTGAGGTAAACTCAAGCGATATTGTAACTGCTATTTTCACGGATAAATCCTGCATGTTATTTGGGGGCTTAGTGTTACACAATATTTTAATCAAGGATTGGGGAATAGGATGAGTAACGAGTTGCTTAAGAAGGCGATTGAAGAACATGATGCGAAGTTTGTGGATTTGCGTTTTACCGATACAATAGGTAAAGAGCAGCATATTACTTTACCCGTTTCTGTCATTGATCGTGAGCTAATCGAAAAAGGAAAACCATTTGATGGTTCATCAATAAAGGGATGGCAGAAAATTCATCAATCTGATCTTGTCTTGGTTCCAGATTTAAGCACCATTCGTCCCGATCCGTTTTATCAAGATTCTACGCTAATGATTTTATGTGATGTGTTTGATCCTCAAACCGGTAGCGGGTACGATCGTTGTCCACGAACAATCGCACAGCGGGCTGAAAATTATTTACGACAAACCGGTATAGCAGATAGCGTTTATTTTGGTCCAGAGCCTGAGTTTTTTATTTTTGATGACGCACGTTGGGATAACCAAATGAATGGTTGCTCCTACTTTGTTGATTCAGATGAGGCCAGTTGGAATTCTGCTAAAGAATTCACCGGGGGAAACATTGGCCATCGCCCAGGTGTTAAAGGCGGATATTTTCCCGTCCCTCCAGTTGATTCATCACAAGATATTCGCTCATCAATTTCCCTAACACTGGAATCATTAGGTATTCCTGTGGAGGCACATCATCATGAAGTTGCGACAGGTAATCAATGCGAGGTGGCTACGCGGTTTGATACGCTGACCCGGAAAGCGGATCAACTGCAATTATTGAAGTATGTCGTTCACAATGTTGCGCATAACTATGGAAAAACGGCAACCTTTATGCCAAAACCATTAGTTGGCGATAATGGAAGTGGTATGCATTGTCACTTGTCATTAGCAAAAAATGAACAAAATTTATTTTCAGGTCATGGTTATGGACAGTTGTCGGATATTGCTTTGTATTTTATTGGTGGTGTAATTAAGCATGCGCGTGCGTTGAATGCATTTACCAATCCTTCGACGAATAGCTATAAACGACTGGTTCCAGGATTTGAAGCACCGGTTATATTAGCTTATTCTGCACGAAATCGATCCGCAGCGATTCGTATTCCCTATGTGCATCATCCGAAGGCGGCTCGAATTGAAGTGCGTTTTCCTGATCCGTCAGCTAATCCCTATCTTGCCTTTACTGCATTAATGATGGCGGGATTAGACGGGATCCAGCGTCAAATTCATCCAGGTGAAGCAATTGACAAGGATTTATATGAGTTACCTCCTGAGGAGCTGCTTGATATTCCCACGGTGGCACCTTCATTGGAGGAGGCCGTAATGGCTTTGCGTCAGGATAGCCAATTTTTGTTACAGGGCAATGTTTTTTCAGAGTCATTTATCGATAGTTATATTGCATTACGTGAAAATGATATTCAACAGCTCAGAACCTTGGTTCATCCTATTGAGTTTGCAATGTATTATAGTTTGTAGGGTTTCAATTGACGCTTTCTAAGCTGACTTAATGCTAGAGAAAAATCAAAACCAGCAAATTCATAAAGCACTTTAAGATTATCCTATGGGGTAGATTCATTCTGCCCCTTGAAATCAATTATTTTGTCCTCATATGCCATATACATATTTAAGTTTTCGTTCCCTAACGGTCACGGCTCGGGATCACCCAGTTAAAACCAAAAGAAAACGGCACGCATATTTTTAACATTTTTTTAGGAGATTTTGATGGCGACTAAACCACAAACAATGGGTTTTCAGACCGAAGTGAAGCAAATGCTCCACTTGGTTGTTCATTCCCTATATAGCAATAAAGAAATATTTTTAAGAGAGCTAATCTCTAATAGTTCTGATGCATTAGATAAATTAAGATTTTTAGCATTATCAAATTCAGCTTTATATGAAAATGATTCTGATTTAAAAATTACAATCGAATCTAATGAGAAAAAAAATACCATTACGATCAAAGATAATGGCATTGGTATGAATTGGGATGAGGCTGTTGAAAACCTCGGAACCATTGCTAAATCCGGAACAAAAGCCTTTCTGGCTAGTTTAGGTCATGATCAAGCCCAGGATTCTAATTTAATTGGGCAATTTGGTGTTGGTTTTTATTCTGCATTTATTGTTGCTGACAAAGTAACCGTTAAGTCACGACGTGCTGGTGCTTCTGCTGAGGAAGGTATTGTTTGGGAGTCTGCTGGTGAGGGAGAGTTTACCATTGCCCAAGAAAAACGCGCAGAGCGTGGTACGGAAATAATCTTACATTTGAAAAAAGACGCAGAAGAGTTTGCTAGTGATTGGCGTTTGCGAAGTATCGTGACGAAGTATTCTGACCATATTGGTTGGCCAATTGTCATGAAAAAAGAGGATGAAGATAAGAAAAAATCTGAATTTGAAACGGTAAACAAGGCTACAGCATTATGGACTATGGCAAAATCGGAAATTACCGATGATGAATATAAGTCTTTTTATAAGCACATCGCACACGATTATCAAGATCCTTTGTGCTGGGCCCATAATCAAGTTGAAGGAAAACAAGATTATGTCAGTTTGTTATATGTGCCAGGTCATGCACCATTTGATTTGTGGAATCAAGAAGCCAAACATGGTTTGAAACTCTATGTTAAACGCGTATTTATTTTAGACGATGCAACACAGTTTTTGCCGCGTTATTTACGGTTTATTAAGGGCATCATTGATGCCAGTGATTTACCTTTAAACGTTTCTCGTGAAATTCTACAAGAAAATAAGCAAGTTGAAGCAATTAAATCCGCATCAACTAAGCGTATTTTGACAATGCTTGAAAAACTAAGTCAAGATGATCCGGAAAACTATCAACGTTTTTGGACTGAGTTTGGCCTTGTATTGAAGGAAGGGCCTGTTGAAGATCAGACTAATCGCGAAACAATTGCAAAGTTATTACGTTTTGCTTCTACGCATACTGGAACAGATCAACAAACCGTTTCATTGGAAGATTATGTTGGACGGATGAAAGAAGGCCAGGACAAAATTTATTTTATAACAGCCTCCAGCTATAACGCTGCTAAAAATAGCCCACATCTTGAGTTATTTAAGAAGAAGGGCATTGAAGTGTTGTTATTAAGTGATCGTGTTGATGAATGGTTAACTGGCTATATGAGTGAGTTTGATGGCAAAAAACTGCAATCAATCAGCAAGGGTAATCTGGATATTCCTGGTGAAGAAAAAGAAGATATCAAAGAAAAAACAGCTTCTATGGAGCCCATGCTTAAACAAATTAAAGACATTTTAGGTGAGCGAATCAAAGATGCTGTTTTCACAAGTCGGTTAACGGACTCACCTGTCTGTGTTGTTGCTGATGAAAATGACATGGGTCTAGAAATGCAGCGTATTATGCAAGCAGCGGGACAAAAAGTTCCACCTGTTAAGCCTATATTTGAAATTAATCCAGAGCATGCACTCGTTAAGCGATTACATGGTATTTCAGATGATGCCGTGTTTGCCGAGTGGGTTAACATGTTATTTGAGCAAGCGTTACTAGCAGAAGGCGGGCAGTTAGAAAATCCAGCTGATTTTGTTCGACGTGTGAATCAGCTACTTTTGCAAGGTGAGTAAAATTTTAAAATAAACCCTTTCCATTTTTGGAAGGGGTTGTCAATGATTGTTGTTGCGCCGCCGAGCGACTGCGAGGGGGCGGCAAACCAGCGTCATTATTTGAAAAAATGACTGCGTCGCTGTGCAACTCGACGTTAATTTTCCTAACTAAAGCTGTACGCTTTTGATTGTGTAATTTGTTGATCAATTTCATTGAGGCGAGTTGCAACTTCTGGTGTATACATTTTTCCTTGATAATTTATGAAGGGTCTGAAAAGCCGTATTGATATGGGATAGAGTTGGGGATTGACAACTGCCTGACGAAGCAAAGATTCTTTTTCAATTAATAATTCTTCTGTTTTTTTGGGAAGCTCAAAGTCATCAATACTCTCGATGAGTTTTTTGTTGATGGGATCGAAACAAATAATTGGTAACCGCTTGCCTAACTCTTTTAGTACATATTGTTGGTATTGACGAGCTTTAGCACGAGCAGCAGGAGTGTCTCGTCCTATAAAGATACCGAGTAATGAATCTTTACTGGGCTCTATCAAGATTTCATTGGTTTGTGTTGTAGATAGTGCAATTTTAGATTTAAATAAAGACAAGTTCGTAAAGTTAGTACCCTGCATAAGTTCTGCATATTCAGTCACCTCTTTTTTGCTACCAACCCATTGTCGGTCATAGGTTCTGCTGGAATAGAGAAAAAGAGCCTTCACGGTTGCTTTATCTCGATCATATTTCTGCGGATTAAGATTCGGATTAATGCGATGTACAACGCCTACGAGCAGCTCTTCTGGATATTCCCACGCAAATGGTCTTGTCGTCATTTCGCGAGAAAATAACGTCGCAGATCGTTTTTTTGCATGAGTTAAGTGCTCTATTTTGGGACGAATACTTTTGCCTTCGTATGGGATTACTTGCCCTGATAAATGATGGAATTTATGAGTTGGCGTTGCCTCGGTTGGTTTCCAAGGTCGACGGATTGCTGAACGATGCCAAGGTTCTTTTAAGTCACGAATATATTCGGGCCATACATGTTCTTTTTGACCCCAAAAGATTTTAATGGCTAGATTTCCATCGTTCAACCCTTTATTAATGTTAAATAATGCAACATCCAATTTTAGGCGTTTATATTTTCTCAATAAATTAATGATTGAGCCTAATGAGCTTGATCTCAGGGATAAATGATTATATTGCTCTATATTAAATAGGTCCGTCCACGTTGCAAGGCCATGTGTTTGTATAGCGTCTTTTAAAAACAGCTTGTTAGTGTGACTTAGAGGAATTAATTCTTTGTTGCCAAGGGTCACAGATAATACCGAAGTTGGATCATTGGCTTGGAGAACCACTTTAAAATGATAAGCTATAGTTTTAGTCATTTTCAGCCAATCTTCTTTTGGTGTTCCTGCAATATCGCTTTGTGATAAAGTGCTGGTTACCCATTGCAGTTCGGTATCTATAGCCTTCAAATCAGAGAAAGATGTACTTGATGTCCAGTTTGGATATTTATCACAGATTCTTAATGTGAGAATAAACCAAGGTAGAACTGATTCTATATTGGTAGCCCAATTGATTTGTGCATGAAGCCAATCTAATGTTTGATCGAGTTTATTATTGATTAAAATGGCCTGTTTAAGTATGACAGGGGAGCATGTCGTAACCAGTTTAAGTAATATTGCATTATCTGGGTTTTTGTTGGAAGTATGAAGTGGCGTATTACCATAATCATCTCTAATTAAAAGGCTTTGTTCAGCTGCTTCATTGGGGGTTTTGCTTAAAAATGTTAGTAGTGTCGCCAAGTTTTGTTTTTCAGTTAAAACATGGAAAAAAGTTTGGTTGTTGATGTATTGTATTTTTGCAAGTGACTGAAGTTTTTCAGGAGAGATTTTTTTTATTAGTAGATTTAATAAATGATCATTATTCATATGTGCAGCTGAAAAAATCGGTGAATAACCTCTACAGTCGGTATGACCTAATATATTCTCCAGAGAAGTTGCTGTTACTTTATTTACTAAAGTCTCCCAGACGATGGCACGATTTATATTGATGACACAAGTTAGCGTACTCGATTGATAGGTTGAATCAATACTAACGATGGCATCGCTTAATGCTTCAGATGAAGCTTTATTTATGATATCCAATAGTACACTATGGTCTAGTTTTCGAGAGACTAAATAAAGTACAGAGTACCCAGCGCCATCGTCACAGATGATCGTGCTATTTAGCACATCGGGTAATGCCTCTTGAATTAAGATTTTAGCATATTCTGAGTTTTTATTGAGGCACGCACCAACTAGTTCTTGATATAGTAGTTCATAGGGTTCCTGGTCCGCAGGTGATGATAAAATCCCTGAGATGCTTAGGGGGTCGATTGTTTTACTGGTGAGAATTTCGAATTGCAACATTTCTAATCGGATAAAGTGGTAAGTTAATTTTTTTGAGATAACGGCTTCTTTGACATGGCAATGTTTGATTTCATACATCTGTAATGACGCAATTTGTTTTAACCATTGGCAAAGCTGTTGCGCTGCTTCTTTATTTTTAAAGCGAAATTGTATCTGATTTCTATCAATCAGATCACATTTGGCTAGTTTAATGAGCTTTTGAAAGATATCTGTTTGCCATTGTTCAGGGTGTGTTGTTTTGAATGTTTTGGCAGTTGCTAACGCGGTTTCTGTGATGGGAGTGTAGTCAAGGACGGTTTCCATCATATTAAAGATTAGTTTTTGGGTTAGGGGGACTTTGTGGCCTTCGTGAAAAAGTAGAGTGCCATAATGGGGTGAGAAAAATTGTTCGGCCATGACAAAATTATAAACAGGATCATCGATGTTTAAAAAATACAATAATTGACAGAGTTGTAATAGATCCATGACCTGGCAAATCCCGTCGTTTTCTGCAATGCGGGCAGCAAACTCCGTTGCTGCGGTAACTCTTGCTTCGAGACATCCTACTTCTTGATCATAATGACATTTTGCAACAAAACTCAGTAAAGCCAACTTATTATTTTTTAATGTTAATTGTTCAAAAATACCTTCAAATGTAGTGACGAGCCCTAATAAATCCCTGGCTGCATTTTTACCTTGTCCTGAATTATAAGAGTTAAAATGAATACTCGTACCTAGGTGATCACGCACGACGCCTTTTGCTTGGTCACTTGTGGGGAGTTGAGGTATATAAGTGCTCTTGTTATCAATAAATTGAATTATTTTTTTTTCATTGAGTTTAATCCACCGCAATGATTCTAATATTTTGATCGCATCGTTTTGTGTCGGTAGTGGTAGGCAAGACGCTCGAACCCATTGAATAAAACGATCTAAGCTGGAAAGATTGGGATGTCCTGGTGTCGCTGGGGGGGCGATGAATATACTTAACATCTGATTTAGCCTTTGAAGAGGTATTACGTACTAATATATGGCGCGATTATACCAAATCTATTTTCAAATGTAATAGCTCTGTGTTCAGGCCAACAAAACAATGCATACGACACTTGTTCCAGTTGAAATATGCGTTTAACATCACGGCAAGCTCATGGTTCTCCATAACTAAACATCCTTTTCTTCGCAGAAATCCAGATATTTTGGATAGTTCGCTGAGCTTCTTCAAACGCAAAGTCTATCCTTATAATGCTTTAAAAGCCGGGCATGGGCACGTATTAGTTCAGTGCTTTTTTGTCCAGTACGGAGGTTCAGGCGTGATGCAAAAAATTGATCTAGGTGAGATAATTAAGATGTGATTTTTTTGGGCGGGGCGGACATTGGTCTCTTTCAATCATATGAGTAAAAGAGACCATGCTTTACTACTCGTCAGTCAATCGAAAATACTTTGTGCCAAAATAGCGTTGTAATTTCTTTCGAATCGTTCCTCTGCTTAAGCCTAGCAATTTCGCTGCTTGCAATTGATTGCCACGTTTTCTTTCCATAACAGCTTGAAGTAAAGGTGGTTCAACTTCAGCAAGAATCATGTCATACAGATCATCAATTTTTTTACTTTTATTTTCAGCTAAAAAACGTGTAACTAAATTGTAGACCAAATCTTGAAGGCCCTGATCTTGCTTCAGACCTTGAGCGGTATTTTGCACTTCTGTAACACTCATTTTAACTTCCTTATTTTAGTTAAATCATCCAACGAAACTCTCGAATAGTTTCCGAAAGCAGAATTTATTGTACATGACGCCTAAATGATCGTCTAGCATTTTTAGCCTAAATTTTAGGTTCTCGCAGTAAAAGATTATCATCATGTTTTATGATGACGTTACTGCTCAGATAAGTAACGATTAACGAGGGTGAGTAAGGACTCATCAACTTTTTCAGAAGATAGATCTTGTTTTAATGTTTTGAATCCAACTTGCATACGTTGCACGATATCACTGTGTGGATTTAAGAGTTGATTGACCATTTTGGTGAGCTCATCAGGATTGCAATCATATTGCAATAATTCGGGGACCAACATGCGATTCCATAATAAGTTGCACAGGCCAAAATATTTCACTTGAATGACTAAAAATGCAATGACATAGGATAACCATGCGCCAACATAAACAATGCACATGGGCTTGCCCAGTAATGCACATTCCAGTGATGCAGTGCCTGATGCGACAACGACACAATCACTACTGGCAATGATATCTGTGGCCATCCCTGCAATCAACGTGATATTGGTTAAGTTTGCTGGAATATAATGACGAATTTCCTGCAGAGAGAGCGTTTTAGCAACTGGAATCACAAAATGAATATTAGGGTGTTGAGCGGTGAGTCGAGTAGCTGTTTCCATAAATATGGGCATGTGGCGTTGAATTTCATGGCCTCTACTGCCGGGTAATAATGCGACAAGTGTTGCTTCAGTGGGAAGATTAAGGATTTGACGTTGCTGACCACTAGGTAATGTTGTTTTGAGTGTTTCAGATAACGGATGGCCCACAAAAGAGACAGGTACCTGAGCGTCTTGATAAATTTTCTTTTCAAATGGCAAAATAACAGCCATGTGATCGATGTTGGCGTGGATTTTATGGATGCGTTTAGCTTTCCATGCCCAAATTTGTGGTCCAATATAATAAATGATTTTTAAACCTAAGGTTTGCTTGGCATATTCGGCAATGCGTAAATTAAATCCGGGATAATCAACTAAAATTAGCAGATCAGGCTTCGTTTCACGCAAATGCTGTTTCATTTGCTTGATAGCTTTGCGTAATGTCCCAAGATGTTTAAGAACTTCTGTGAGTCCTGTTACACCGTAGCTCGCTAAATCAGCAATCAGCGCGGCCCCCGCATTTTGCATGTGTTTTCCGCCAATGCCACTAATGATGTAGTTGGGATTTTGTGCGAACAAAGATTGAATTAAATGCGCAGCATGAATATCGCCGGATTCTTCACCTGCAATAATGACGATGCGTTTTGGCTTTGCTGGCTCAAGCTGGCATGGGTTCAATTTGCAGATTTTCCTGAATAAGAGCAGTAATTTTAGCGGCGGTTGATAAAGCATTACGACCCTCGACGCCTGTCACGAGTGTTGGTGTATCGTTTTCAACTGAATTGACAAATGCTTTAATTTCTTCGAGCAAGGCATCTTGTTTGGCAAAGGTCAGCTCTTGTAGCTGCATGCCAGTTTCCTGTTGTTCTGTCGTGCCGTGAGGGGTGGTGTAAAGCGATAACTTTTTCTCTTGATAATCAACGGTGATATAAGCATTTTTTTGAAAAATACGCGTCATGCGCTGCATTTGTGAGCTGACACGGCTGGCTGTGACGTTGGCGATACATTGATTGGCAAAAGTTAAACGCGCATTTGCCACATCAATCAGTGGTGTCACTATCGGCATTCCATAGGCTTCAATGTTAATAATCGGACTTCTTACAATCGTTTGAATAATATCAATATCATGAATCATTAGATCGAGTACCACGTTCACATCCGTGCCGCGTGGATTGAACGGGGCAATGCGTTCGGACTCAATGAATACTGGATTATCGAGATAAGGATCTAAAGCTAATCGTGCTGAATTGAAGCGCTCCAGATGCCCCACTTGTAGCTTCAAGTTATGCTCTTCCGCTAATGAAATGAGTTGATTGGCTTGCTCAACGGTTTCCGTCATGGGCTTTTCAATGAGCACATGAATACCTTGTTCGAGACACGCTTTGGCGATGGCAAAATGTTGGTTGGTTGTGGCGGCGATGCTCACCATGTCGACTTGCTTGAAAAGTTCATGATAATCATAGCAAGCACGTACATTAAGCTCGTGGCCGACAGCATCGGCTGAAGATTGATAACTATCACAGACAGCAACTAATTCGACATTCGGGAGTTGATGATATTTTTGGGCGTGGAAACGACCGAGATAACCCACACCAATAACCGCAGCTTTTAACAAACGAAAACTCCTGCATTTCGATCAGCGTCATTGAAATAAGGCACACTGATTGTAAATAATATGCGCAAATGATCTCACTTTTTGAAGAAAAAATCAAAGGAATATTGAGGTTTGATAAAATGTTAAATTTTAAAATACCGTTCTAGCAGTAATTCCCCATGGTTAAATAAAATAACCCGTTGCAAACCGACTTAATGATTGTAAATTGCCGCTATAGCAGTAAATAATGTTTTTTCAATGGATGATTGGCGTTAATAAACGTTGTTTTCAATCATTTATACTGCTATAACAGTAATATATCCTTTATATCTGGTGATATATGTTTCCCAATGAGATCGCAACGATGGTTAATTATTACCGCAAACAAAGTGGTTTATCACAACAAGAGCTCGCGACGTTAGCGGGTGTAGGTAAAACAGTTATCTTCGATATTGAAAAAGGAAAGCAATCAGTACGTTTAGATACTTTATTAAAAGTATTGGATGTTTTAAATATTCGAATGAGATTCGAGCCCCCTTTTACGCAAACAACGGATAAAAATTGATGAGAAAAGCTTGCATATTTGTTAATGGGGTTGAGGCTGGCCTATTAGAAGAGCTGGGGAGTGGGGGATACAAATTTAGCTATCATATCGATTACAAGGGCGCCCCTGTTTCTCTTACGATGCCTCTAACGAACAACATTTATGAATTTGACAATTTCCCCCCATTTTTTGAAGGATTATTACCAGAGGGGCTTATGCTTGAAGCGTTATTACGTAAATATAAAATCGATAGAAATGATTATTTGGGTCAGTTAATAAAAGTTGGCCAAGACGTGGTGGGGGCCGTGACCATTGAGGAACTTAAATGAAACGCTGTCCTATAACATATGAAATAATTAGTGACCAAGAAAACTATTCTCAACGAGGATTGCGATTACTTTCTCCTCAGTTACAAAATCTAACTCCCCTGGCGCTAAGTGCTGATGAGCAACGTCAAGCAGCAATTGATCGCGTAGGAAAAATGTCTATTCAAGGTGTTCAAAAAAAACTAAGCGCACAATTAAGAGTTAAAGCAGAATGTTTTGAAATAGTTGATCAATATGGTCACTATATTTTAAAGCCACCAAGTGACATCTATCCTGAATTGCCAGAGAATGAAGCGATGACTATGTCCTTAGCCAAAATGATTGGTCTTGAGGTGCCTCTTCATGGTTTAGTTTATTCAAAAGACAACAGTATGACATACTTCATTAAGCGCTTTGATCGATTCGGACATCATCAAAAATTAGCGTTAGAAGATTTTGCTCAGTTGTCTGGGGAAGATCGACATACTAAATACAATAGCTCGATGGAAAAAGTGATCAATGTTATAGAGAATTTTTGTACATTTCCCAAAATTGAATTGGTTAAATTATTCAAATTGACCTTGTTCAATTTTTTAGTCGGTAATGAGGACATGCATTTAAAAAACTTTTCTCTCATTACCAAGAATAATAAAATTACTATGTCACCGGCATATGATTTACTTAATTCAACTATCGCTCAGAAAAATGCAAAGGAAGAAATTGCTTTGCCGATAAAAGGTAAAAAAAACAATTTAACACATAAAGATTTTTTTGAATATTTTGCTGTTGAGCGATTAGGATTAAATCCTAAAGTGATGCATAGTGTTCGACAAGTATTTCAGCAGGTCTTGCCTGGATGGAAGGCGTTAATCCGAATTAGTTTTTTATCAGAGCCCATGCAGGAAAAATATCTTTATCTGCTAGAAGAAAGATTCGAGCGATTAGAGATAATCTAAACGTCGTTATGGTTTGAGTCTATCAAACTGAACGTACTATGATTTGTAGGAAATAATAATAATGAAACAATTGATTGTAGCAGGTGTAGACGAAGCCGGGCGTGGTCCCTTGGCTGGGCCGGTTGTGACCGCGGCGGTTATCTTAAAATCCCCCATTGAAGGGGTGACCGATAGTAAAAAGTTATCAGAAAAAAAGCGGGCGCAACTCTTTGAAATAATCCAACAAGAAGCTCTAGCGTTTGCCTTTGGGCGCGCAGAGGTTGAGGAAATTGATGCGTTGAATATTCATCATGCCACTTTGTTAGCGATGAAAAGAGCCATTGAAGGTTTGGCAATTACACCCGATCAAGTATTGATTGATGGTTTATATGTACCACAAATTGCCATGCCAGGACGTGCTATCGTGAAAGGGGATCTCCTGATTCCAGAGATAGGCGCGGCTTCAATTTTAGCTAAGGTTGCCCGGGATCGTGAAATGGTTCAACTTGATGAGCTCTATCCAGGATATGGGTTTGCCATTCATAAAGGCTATCCGACAGCTCAGCATCAGAATCAGTTGCGTGAATTGGGTGTTTCAGCGATTCATCGACGGTCATATGCACCGGTGGCCGCTCTCATGTCGTTTTCCTCATGAGTTGAGTTGGGCCAGAGCCCAACTTTTTGAGAGTAGTTTAACAGTATTTGTGATGCAACTTGTGTGCGTGTCGCATCTGTTGATGATTCGGAAATAACAAAACACCTAACTTTTGGAACGTTGTGAGCTGGGTTTGCGCAAACAATGTGGTTATTTTTGCATGATTGTCATTGATTTGGGCAATAAGGGGACTAATATCCTTCCATTGGGTGCCAGGTGTTGCCAATTTACCGATTAATTGTAATCTGAGTGACTCTTTCTCTTTTAATAACGGACGCATCGACTCTCGCATGCCGTGCATGATGCCATGCAAGGTTTCTCGGTCTTTTGCCGTCAAGATTTTACCTTGTGCGGTGTGATGGCCATGATGTCCGTGCTGACATGGTCCTTGTAGTTTTGTCATGGGCGTTGTTGTCGGTGCTGCTGACTCAACAGGTGCAGCTTGAACCGTCATTGCGCTACAAAGTAGTGAAACGGCAATAGCCCCGTTTAATAGTTTTCTTTTAATTTGCATAATGTTACCTCTTTAAGTATTAAATTAGTGGTCATGATCATGTGTAGGTTAATAGATTAATGTAATCATATGATGACAATAGTGCTGATTATTGTAACAGGATTGTTACTTTAGGCAAAGTAGCCGTATTGTTCGGGCTGAGTGTGTTGTGTTTTGCGTTTGCATGGCCTTTTAATGTACAATTAAGATCTTTTTTAGAAAAAGGCCGGTTGATCAATGATAAAAAAGAGTCATATTTTGATAATTGATGATGATAGGGACATCACCGTATTAATTTCTGATTATTTAACGCAGCATGGGTATCGCACCACATGGGCGCTAAATGGACAAAATATTCAAACACTATTACGAGATAATCATTTTGATTTAATTATTTTAGATGTCATGCTTCCTGGAGCCGATGGCTTAAGTTTGTGTCAATTTATTCGAAAAACGCAAGATACCCCAATTTTTATGTTGAGTGCTGCGAATAGTACCGCCGATCGTGTTGCGGGACTTGAGCTTGGTGCGGACGATTATATTACTAAGCCGTTTAGTTCAAGAGAGCTATTGGCTCGAATTAAGGCCCAATTACGACGAACAAGCGGTGCGCTAGTTGGAGGACAACAGCGGTTGAATCCTTTGCAGCGAATTGGTTTTGCACATTGGATTTTGGATCGTAATACCCGTTCTCTCATTGACAACGATGAGGTTGCTATTCCACTCAGTCAACGTGAATATGATTTGTTGGTGATATTTTTAGAACATCCTGGACGCATTTTGAGTCGAGATCAATTAATGGATTTACTTTATGACAAGCCATGTGATCCTTTTGATCGGTCGATTGATGTATTGATTGGGCGATTACGTAAAAAAATTGAGCTTGATCCGAAAAATGCTCGGCTATTGATGACTATTCGGGGTGGTGGATATCAGTTCATGCCAAGGGTTGAAATTTTATGATGCAATTAACATCCACAGCAAAAACGACTTATATCCGTTTGATGATTGGTAATTTTATGATCATTTTTTCGGTTTATTTATTGAGTCATTTTTTTGGCTATATGAATGCTAAACCGCTGATTTCTCCCGCGATAGTTCATTCCACAGTGAAATGGGTGAGGGTGATAAAAGAGAAAACGCCATCAACTTGGCCGGGGCTGTTAAGTAAAAAATCTATTCCTTGGACTAAAATGACGTTGTCAGATACGCCATTGTATCAAAACAACGCCTTACTGAATCTTCAGCCGATGATTATTTTTGATTTACTCAAACAACATCACAAATTACAAGTATCTGTTTTCATGAAAGAGGGCGTTTGGTTAAATATTACCATGTTGCCTCCTGCGCCAAATCAACTGGGCGTTTGGTTGACGGAAATCGCCTTGATATTACTTTTATTGGCTATGGTGTTGGTTATTAATTATTGGGCGGTTAATACATTAAATCTCCCCATTCAAATGTTGATTCAAAGTTTAACTTACTCGCGAGATCATGATCAGTGGTTACCCATTCCGGTGACCGGCAATCCAGATCAAAAATTAATTTTCAAAAAAATTAACGAACTTCAAGAAAAAGTTCATCAATTATTACAAAATCGGATGCGGATTATAGCCGCTATTTCGCATGATCTACGTACGCCGTTGACACGGCTAAAACTGCGTACTGAATATTTAGAAGATAGTCCTCATTATGATAAAATAATCAATGATATTAATGAGATGGAGCATATGATCCGTGATACCTTGGATTATTTTCGTGATGTGAATCAAGAAGAAGCGCCGCAACGATTTGATTTGATTAGTCTGTTGAATTCACTGTGCGAAGATGCGTCGGATTTAAATCAAAATGTACAGTTAAACACGTCTATCGAAAAATTAGTGATGGTTGGGCATGTTAATCTATTAAAAAGAGCATTGTCTAATGTGATTAACAATGCGGTGGTTTATGGGCACCAGGCGACTATTTATTGTGAGCAAGGTGCCGAACATGTAGAAATCAGTATTCAAGATCAGGGGGCGGGACTTGATCCGGCTGAGTTAGAACATGTCCTGATGCCTTTTTATCGAACCGATTTTTCTCGTTCCCGGCAAACCGGTGGTACAGGGCTGGGCTTAACCATTGCTAAGGATATTGTTGAAAAGCATCAGGGAACGATTCGCTTGATGAATCGTCCCGAGGGCGGCTTGCAAGTTTTAATCACTTTGCCGATAATAAGCGCTCGCTAATTATTGGAGTCAGTTTTTTGTTTAAAATTGTACAAGATCACACATCTCAATTCAAAAAGTCTAAAAAATTTCTAGTTGTATTTGATCTCGATGGCACACTGACGCCAGTAATTGGTGCGGTAACTCATCTTTGTGATAACGGCTCTTTCCACGAAACAATGGGGCGCTCCTCATTGTTTATTGATGTGGAGGGGTATATTCACTACATCTCTTTAGGAACGCTTGAGTTGTTGCAGTTGTTAGATTCGCGTCCTGATGTCGAGATTGCATTTTTTAGTGCAGGTGTCGATTGGCGAAACGAACACTTTATAAAAGGCATATTATGTCAAGCTTTAGGTGAGCTTCGGTATGCTCAATTGCAGTCAACGTTGAAAATTTTTTCGCGTCAGCATTTAAAATATTCAGATGCCGAAAAAACGGAGGTCAAGGATCTGACTTTGTTTGGTCATCCTTGTGAAAATCTTGTGATTATTGATGATGATTTAAATTACTTTAAGCGTGAACATGCGTTTAATGTGTTGCAAATCTTACCTGTTCGACTGTTTTCTCATTTGGTTATTCATCAGTCTCAGACTATTTCGAAAAAGTTGCGCTATACGTGGTCTAGTTTTATTGATGATATTCATGAGGATGGACATTTTGCGAGTGTGAATCAATTGTTTTATGTCACTGGCTTGCTATTTAAGGCATTTGATATGGTGGCAGATGACCCATCAAGCACCTTACGCAGTGCGTTAAAAAAACTTCAATATCAAGTTGTTAACGCGACTGAATCTGCTAAGAGGGTGTGGGAGTCACGTCATCAGGAACTATCTACGGAGCCTGATTACTATTTGCAGGGTTTGAGGTTACTACAAACTAAAAATAAATTTATTTATTTCATGGATGATGAAGAGTTTTTAGGTCATTACAAACGACGTCCATGCAGTAATCCTCGAGAAATAATATTTCAAAATCAATATGAAAAAATGATGGACACAATAGAAAATTATTTAACTTTATCGCCACGGGTTAAACATGGTTTATTCGCTGGGAGGTTACCGAGACCTTTAAGAGAAATTGAGGATGTTGTGCATAAATTAGATAGTACCACTTCGTTAACAAGGCGTGAGGGCTTACGAAAAATCATTCGAATTGCTCATGATATGGGGCCTAATCATCCGATTGAACGAGCTGCTGAGCAGTGCTATTCATCGATGATGTAACTTGGGGGGAGTGTATCGCGGCATATCACTCATTATTGTTCAGTTAATGGCTCTTGAGGTGCTGCTGCTTGAAAACTAGATAAGCTCAAACAATAGTGGTTGATATCGTTAATCAGTGGGTAAGGACGCATATCGAAATGGAAGCGGTTGGCATTGTAAACCTGGGGTATCAAACAAATATCAGCCAGGCTGATATTTTCACCATAGCAGACCATTTCTTTTCGTGGTAGATGATTGAGGTGGGTTTCAATGGCATCAAAGCCTCGCGTTAGCCAATGGTAATACCAATCTTGGATTTGTTGATCATTGGCTGAGAATTGTTGGCGTAATTGGGTCGTTGCGCTCAAATTATTTAAAGGGTGCATATCGCAAGCGATGATCAAGGCAAGTTGCTTAACTTGTGCACGGGCTAATGGTGCTTTGGGAAAAAGAGCTGGTTCTGGATTAATCTCATCGAGATATTCAATGATGGCGAGGGATTGCGTGAGTATGTGATTATTTTCGATTAGCGTCGGGACTAATCCTTGAGGGTTCATTTTTTTATAGTCAGGGAGATGTTGTTCGCCGCCATGGTTGATGAGATGTACGGGGATTGTGTTATAAGCAATTTTTTTAATATTTAATGCAATACGCACACGATAACAAGCTGTCGAGCGATAATAGTCATATAGCGTTATCATGCTGTTTTATCCTCTAGGGTGCCTCGTCGAATTTGGTCTCGTTCAATGGCTTCGAAGAGCGCTTGAAAATTACCTTCACCGAAACCTTGATTACCTTTACGCTCAATAATTTCAAAAAAGACCGGTCCGAAGATATTTTCAGTAAAAATTTGTAAGAGTAATCCCAAGTCAGGATCGCTTTCACCATCAATTAAAATGCGATGTTGTTTGAGCTTATCAATGGGTTCTTGATGCCATGGGATCCGACGATCAATGGCTTCATAGTAGGTATCCGGTACATCAAGAAACTTTAATCCGTTTTGACCGAGCGTTTCGACCGCATCGTAAATGTGATGAGTATCTAAGGCGATGTGCTGAATTCCCTCCCCGTGAAACTCATGTAAAAATTCTTCAATTTGAGATAAATCATCTTTTGACTCATTGAGAGGAATTTTAATTTTCCCACAAGGACTTCCCATCGCACGGCTAATTAGCCCTGTCATTTTACCTTTAATATCAAAATAACGGATTTGTTTAAAGTTAAATATGGATTCATAAAAATGTGCCCATTTATCCATATTGCCGCGACGAACATTATGGGTCAGATGATCGATATTAACGAGTTGAGGTGATTTTGGGTGGTGTTGAGTGGCTGGGGTAGGGCGCCATTCATTCATGAACGGATGATGCGACTCATCCACAAAGTAAATGACACTCCCGCCTATTGCTTGTATTGCCGGTAAATGATGGGGCGCAAGTGGTGTATCTTCAAAGGCGGTTGCCCCGCGTTGAATAGCACACTCATAGGCTTTGATGGCATCATGGACACGAAATCCCATGGCACAGGCGCCTGGGCCGTGAGTCTCAGCATGGGTAGCTGCTTGACAATTAGGCATCGCATTAACAATAAAATTGATATTGCCTTGTTGGTAATGGGTGATGTCTTGGTGTTGATGTGTCGCTATTTTATTAAAACCCATGGTTTTAAATAATTGGTGAAATAAGTTTTGGTCAGGTCCCGAAAATTCAACAAATGCAAATCCATTTAGCCCACAAGGATTTTCAGGAGTCATTTGACTGATGTGATTCATGGGAAAATATCCTTATTTTTTCTCCAGGTTTTAAAATGGGTATCAGTAGTTACCTTTTTTTCTTATTAAAAATAAACCATCAGCAATACCCAGAAGACTAATATCCACGCGTGCGTCATTGTGGATATGTTCATTGAGCTTACGAATTTCACGTGTCTGTGCATCAATGCAGGTATCGTCAATAACTTTTCCACCCCACAAGACATTGTCGATGGCTATTAAGCCCGTTGGGCGAATTAATTTTAAAGCTAATTCATAGTATTGCATATAATTCGTTTTGTCTGCATCAATAAAAATAAAATCAAACTGTTGATCATAGCCCTCATTAAGCAGAGCATAGAGACTTTCAAGTGCCGGCCCCATGCGTTGTTTGATTTTATGTTGCTGATTGGCACGTTCCCAATACGGTTTTGAAATACTTTGCCAGGTTGGGTTGAGATCACAGGTAATGAGCTCGCCATCGTCTGGTAATACTAACGACATGGCCAAAGCACTGTAACCGGTAAAAGTCCCTAACTCGAGTACTTTTTTGGCGCCGAGTATTTTTAGCAATAATTGCATGAATTGACCTTGTTCGGGGGCAATTTGCATCATGGCTAAAGGTAGTTTTGCGGTTTCTTCACGTAGCGCCAAAAGTATTGGATCTTCACGTAAAGAAACCTGCAAGAGATATTTGTAAAGTGAATCAGAGAGTTGTAATTGCTTCATGTTAAATTAAGCCAACTTTTCTTGAGCTAGGCGATCGGTAATTTCATTGGTTGGGCAATTATCGACTTGAGCACGGTTGAAAATCGCCATTAATGAGGTGCCGATATGATCAATTTGATCTTCCATCGTGGCTTCAGGCGTTTTAAGATATTTGCTGGCAGCAAAAATAAGACCGCCAGCATTGATCACATAATCAGTCGCATACAGAATGCCTTTGTCATGTAAAAGTTGCCCATGATAAGAGTGGGCTAATTGATTGTTGGCTGCGCCAGCAATGATAGATGTTTGAAATTCATGAATGGTCGTGTCATTAACAATCCCTCCGAGTGCGCAAGGTGCAAAGACATCACAGGGCACTTTATGAATATCAGCCGTAGAAATGGCTTTCGCACCTAATTCACGGGTCGCTCGCTCAACGCGTTCGGGACTGATATCTGCGACCGTTAAGGTTGCACCGAGATCATGTAAATGCATGGCTAATAAATAGCCGACATGACCTAATCCTTGAATCGCAATATGTAGCCCAGTTAAGTTAGTTTTGCCTAATTTAAACTCAACTGAGGCTTGAATACCGCGCAAAATGCCCTTGGCGGTATAGGGCGATGGATCGCCATTATGACTAGATAAACTAGCGACATAAGGCGTGTGCTCAGCAATAATATCCATATCGCATAATTCAGTGCCGCTATCAAGGGCGGTAATATATTGGCCATTTAATTCATTGATAAACTTGCCGAAAGCATGCAAATAAGCGGTACGGTCATAATTCCCGCTTGGTTTGATGATGACTGACTTGCCTCCACCGAGTGGTAGGTTGACAGAAGCGGCTTTATAACTCATCCCACGGGCCAGTCGCATCGCATCGAAAATAGCAGATTGATTAGATGGATACTCTATAAAACGGCAACCACCTAAAGCGGGGCCTAATTTCGTACTATGAATGGCAATGATGGCTCGCATACCTGTAGCTGGATCGACTTTAAAATGCATTTCGCCAAAACCATGAGATAACGCATAATCTAAAAAATCGTCATCAGGGGTTAGGTTTTGGTTTATGTGGTTTTTTGTCTGCGTGGTCATCAAGGTTCCTCCGTTAAGCACGATGACTTGTTTTATAGTCGGAATTAGATTTGAAATCAACAAATATTCACTATATTCTTAAACCTGAATTTATGTCCTAAACACCAGGATCGTTTTATGCATCAAGTTATTCCAGAGATTGGACAAATTATAGGCCACCGTGGCGCATCAGGCTCAACACCAGAGAATACCATGGCAGCTTTTCAACAAGCACTATCCTTGGGGTGTCATTTTATTGAGTTTGATGTGATGCTCACACGCGATGGCGTTCCAGTGATTATGCATGATGAGACTTTGCGGCGCACAACAAATGGTCGCGGTGAGGTTGGTTTGCTTGATGTCGCCTATTTAGACTCTTTAGATGCGGGGAAGTGGTTTTCTAGACGTTTTCGAGGGGAGAAAATTCCCCATTTTGATGATGTCCTCCAATGGCTTATTTCTCAAAATATGAATGCCAATATTGAAATCAAACCTTATCCGACCAAAGCACATGAGACAACAACGGCGGTTTTAACGTCAATTAATCGCTATTGGCCAATGGATAAACCCTTACCCTTAGTTTCGAGTTTTGATTGGTCAGCGATGCAGCTGACACGATCTTTATCTCCAGAGATGCCCTTGGGGATGCTCATGCATAAGTGGGACAAAGATTGGCTTGCGAAAGCAACAGAATTAAATTGTTATTCTATCCATTTGAATCGACGCTTGGTTACCCCTGATAGGGTTCAACTTATGAAGGAGCAAGGGTTTCGTGTGTTTGCTTATACAGTGAATCGACGAAGACTGGCTAGAAAACTCCTTGCAATGGGTGTTGATGCTTTGTTTAGTAATTATCCTGATTTATTATCATGAGGTGTAGATACTCATTTCTAACGCACGTCATCCCGACCCTAAACGAAGGCGGGGGGAGAGATCCCTTGGATAATATATCGATGCTTATAGCAGGAGAACCCTCGATGCAAGCACCTCGGGATGACGGGAGAGGAGAGCTGTTACGATTTTTCTATCGTTTTATTCTATGTTTTTTACTTCTCGCCGGCTTAACCGCCGCAGCTCAACCCGCACCGCGAACTGAGATTTTATTGTGGCATTCTTTTTCGGGTGATTTAGGTGAAACCTTGAATGATCTGGTGACCACCTATAATGAACAACAAAATAAAGTATTTGTTAGGCCAGTCTATAAGGGCGATTATGTTAGTGCGCTGACCAGTTTTGCAGCGGCCTTCCATGCCAAACAACCGCCAGCATTAATGCAAGTATTTGAAGTGGGCACAGCGACAATGTTATCGCCTGAAGGTGTGATTATGCCGACTGAGGCCTTAATGAGGAAATATCACAGGACAATTCCAAAAGACAGTTTTTTTCCAGCAGTACTGAGTTTTTATAGTCGAGACATAACGGTTAGTCCCCTCCCGACGTCCCGCGGCTTGTCCGCGGGATCTAGCGCTGCACATAAACACCTGGATCTCGCGGACAAGCCGCGGGACGTCGGTGCGGTAAATAGGGGAGAGCGGTTACGTCGTGGCAGCGAATTACAAGCATTACCTTTTAACACATCAGTACCTGTTATTTTTTATGATGCGGATTTGTTGGCTAAATTAGGCTATGATGAAACCAATTTTCCCCAAACCTGGGATGGATTGGAGCGATTATCTGCAAAGATTGTGCAGGCCGGAGTACCTTGTGCCTATACCAGTGCGTTTCCTTCGTGGATTCAAGTGGAGTCTTTTTCAGCGCTACACGGATTCCCTTTAATCGATCCGAAAACGCATCAAGCTAATTTTAATCATCCGGCTATTTTGCAACACTTAACACGTTTAAAGCGTTGGCAACGTGAACACTATTTTGAATATGGCGGTCGGGCTGATGATGCGACAGTTTTGTTTACGAGTGGTCATTGTGCCATGATAAGTCAATCCTCTGGTGGGTATCATAGTTTATCTCGCTTGGTACCCTTTCGAGTTGGGGTTGCATCGCTGCCCCTTGATAAGCAACTCAGCGCAGCACGTCATGCTAATGTCGTTGGAGGTGCCGCTTTATGGGTGATACAAGGCCAATCCGATGCCGTATATGCTGGCATTGCAGATTTTTTTACTTATTGGATGCAGCCGAATGTTCAGGCGCAGTGGAGTGAGAAAACAGGTTATATTCCCTTGGGTGTGACGGGGGTTTATCAGTCTATTTTAGATCAAAGCCATTCCCCCACGCTATTGATTGCAAAAAAGGATTTTCAAGAGGGCGCTTCTTTGGCTATCGTTACAGAGCCTGGCCCATTAAATTTTTTACGAACGATATATGATGAGGCATTGGAGGCAATTTTTGCGGATATGAAAACCCCACTGCAAGCGCTGAATCACGCGATGATGCGATCAAATTATGCGTTAATGCGATTTCGACAAAATACTGCGGTGGGATAAATGACTATACATGATGGGAAGGAAAACATATGAAAAAACAATCTAGTACACAAGGACGGTCAGTTTACATTGTAGATGGGTGTCGTACCCCTTTTTTAAAGGCAAAGGAGGTAGGGCCTTTTTCGGCATCTGATTTAGCGGTTGCAGCCGGTCGTTCTTTGTTAAATCGACAGGCTTTTTCTCCAAAAGAGATAGATGAAGTAATCATCGGTTGTGCGATGCCAGGACCTGATGAAGCGAATATTGCTCGTATTGTTGCACTGCGCTTGGGGTGTGGAGACAATGTTCCTGCTTTTACGGTCATGCGAAATTGCGCATCGGGGATGCAGTCTTTAGACAGTGCTGCTAAGGATATTGCTTCGGGTCGGAGTGATTTAATTCTGGCCGGGGGTACTGAGGCGATGAGTCATGCGCCCATTTTATTTACGCAAAAAATGGCAGGATGGTTAGCGCGTTGGGCCGGTGCTAAGGGTTTCCAACAGCAAGCGCAGACACTAACGCAATTTCGTTTATCCTATTTAGCGCCAGTTATTGCCTTGATGAAGGGGCTAACCGATCCCGTCATTGGTATGAATATGGGGCAAACCGCAGAGGTTTTGGCTTATCGTTTCCATTTGACGCGTTTACAGATGGATGAATTAGCTGTTCGCAGCCATGAGCGGTTGCAAGTTGCTTATGAAGCAGGATGGATGGATGAGATTGTTCCTATTATAGATCATCAGGGTAACGTTTATGTCCGTGATGATGGATTAAGAGCGGATAGCTCAGTTGAAAAGTTGGCCAAGTTAAAGCCAGTATTTGATAAGAAGTTTGGTATGGTGACGGCGGGTAATAGCTCACAAATAACCGATGGGGCTTGCGTGATGTTATTAGCGAGTGCGGATGCGGTAAAGAAATACGATCTACCTGTGATGGGCCGTATTGTTGATACACACTGGGCCGCTTTAAATCCTGCGCAAATGGGGTTGGGACCGGTACATGCTGCGACCCCGATTATGCAACGTCATCACTTAAAGGCGAGTGATTTTGATTGTTGGGAAATAAACGAAGCATTTGCAGCGCAAGTTTTAGCTTGTCTGAGTGCTTGGGATGAAAAAGCTTATTGTGAGGAACAATTTGGCTTGCCAATGCCTTTTGGCGCACCATCCTGGGATCATCTCAATCAAGATGGTGGTGCCATTGCGGTTGGACATCCAATTGGAGCTAGTGGTGCCAGAATTGTCTTACATGTATTGCAGTCGTTAAAGCATCGAAAAGGACATCGAGGCATGGCGTCGATTTGTATCGGTGGAGGTCAAGGTGGTGCCATGTATTTAGAACGCGTGACGGAGGTAAATGAGTGATGAGTCATTATCAACATTGGATACAAGAAGAGGACGATCAAGGCATTTGTTGGTTAGGTTTGGATCGCCAAGATGCTAGTGTCAATACCATTAATCATGTTGTTCTGGATGAGTTAAATAGCTTGTTACAAACGATAAGTAAAGATCCCAGCCTAAAGGGATTGGTTATTTATTCTGCTAAAGCAAAGGGCTTTATTGCCGGAGCAGATATTCATGAATTTTCCCTGTTTACGACAGAAGCAGATATGGTTGATTTTTTACGTAAAGGTCAAGCGGTATTTGCGCGCTTAGAAGCCCTTGAAATCCCTACCGTGGCGATGATTCAAGGTTTTTGTATGGGGGGCGGCACGGAGTTAGCATTAGCTTGTCGTTACCGAATCGTTACCGATGATGTTGATACACGTATCGGTTTGCCCGAAGTCATGTTGGGATTCCATCCTGGTTGGGGAGGGACGGTTCGTTTGCCTCGGATAATCGGTGGTTTTAATGCGTTAACGCAGCTCATTTTAACGGGACAGGCGTTGAGCGGATCTCGATTGAAGCGTTTGGGCGTGGTTGATGAAGTCGTTCCGTTGCGTCAACTGAAACGAGCAGCTATCGCTTATATTAAAAATAAGCCAGAAAAACATCAACCTAGCTTTATCCAGGCCCTGACTAACTGGAAATGGATGCGTCAGATTTTAGCACGATTAATGCGCTTTCAAGTGAGTAAGCGCGTGAATCCACAACATTATCCCGCACCTTTTGCGATCATTGATTTTTGGGAAAAAGAGGGCTGTGAAGGTGAGCGTCCTTTTTTGAAAGAAATTGATTCAGTTAAACATTTGGTTTCAAATTCTGACACATCTAAAAATTTAATTCGTATTTTTGCTTTGCGTGAGCGAATGAAGAGTATTGCAAAGGATACTGACTTTAGAGCTCAATCCGTTCATGTGATTGGTGCCGGTGTGATGGGTGGTGATATTGCTGCTTGGTGCGCTTTAAAAGGTTTAAATGTCACCTTGCAAGATCAATCCTATGCACAAATTGCCCCTGCAATAAAGCGAGCAAGTGCGCTATTTAAAAAGAAATTAAAACAACCTCGTTTGATCCAGGCTGCCTTAGATCGCTTAATGCCTGATCCGGATGGTTATGGTATTGCGCGGGCTGATGTCATCATCGAAGCGGTGATTGAAAATCTGGAAGTCAAACAGTCTATCATGCAACAGGTTGAGAAAAAGGCAAAAAAACACGCAATCATCGCAACAAATACCTCGAGTATTCCGCTGGATGCTATTAGTCAGCATATGCATAAACCAAGTCGCTTGTTGGGGATTCATTTTTTTAATCCTGTGGCGAAAATGGAACTCATTGAAGTGGTTGTGGGAGAAAAAACCGATCAAGCATTGGCAGCACAGGCTTGCTCTTTTGTCGGACAAATAGGTAAGCTGCCTTTACCTGTGAAATCTACCCCAGGATTTTTAATTAACCGAGTATTAATGCCTTACTTGCTGGAGTGTATGCAATTAATCGACGAGGGTTATTCAGGTCGTGAGATCGATAAAGCGGCTTTAGGATTTGGCATGTTGATGGGCCCCGTTGAATTAGCAGATACAGTTGGTTTAGATGTTTGTTTGGCCGTTGCAAATAATCTCACCGCTTCTTTTGGTGGTACTGTACCAAAACGTTTACAAGAATTGGTGAAAGCGGGACAATTAGGGCGAAAGACGGGAGAAGGTTTTTACCGTTATAAACACGGTAAGCCGATTAAACCTAAAGCCATTCATGACAAACCCACAAAAGATTTGGCGAATCGTCTTATCTTGCGCATGGTTAATGAAGCCGCCATTTGTTTGCGTGAAGGAGTTGTCGCTGATAGCGATTTACTTGATGCGGGCATGATATTTGGTACTGGGTTTGCTCCGTTTCGAGGTGGCCCCATGCATTATGCGAAAGAATTTGGTGCTGAGCAATTAAACGCATTATTTGCTAAACTTGCTGCTGAGTATGGTGAGCGGTTTAAGGCAATTCATGAGTTTTAATGGTAGATAATTTGTTCTTGGAGAGAACTTTATGACACAATTTTTCGCAATACATCCGGACAATCCACAGTCTCGTCTGTTAAGACAGGCTGCTACGATTATTGAGGAGGGTGGTGTCTTGGTTTATCCAACGGACTCAGGGTACGCCTTCGGGTGTCAGTTAGGCAATAAGCGTGCATTAGAGCGTATTCGTTGTTTGCGCCAACTGGATAAGGCGCATAACATGACCTTGGTTTGCAGGGACTTATCTCAATTGAGTACTTACGCTAAATTTTCAACGCCTTTTTATCGATTGTTAAAATCATTTACGCCGGGTGCTTATACGTTTATTTTGAATGCGACTTCGGATGTTCCTCGCTTAATGCTTCACCCTAAGCGACGAACCCTAGGACTTCGTGTTCCGGATAATACCATTGCTTTAGCCTTACTGGAGTGTCTCGATGGGCCCTTAATGAGCACCACGATGATTCTGCCTGGAGCAAAAGCACCTTTAAGTGAGCCTGAAGCGATTCGGGACATTTTGGGTGAGCAGGTTGATTTAATTATTGATGGAGGAACTTGTGGTCATGAGCCAACAACCATCGTGGATTTAACGGGGAATTATCCGGTTATTTTGCGAGAGGGAAAAGGGGATCCTACCCCATTTCGGTAAATTTTTTGTTTAAGGATTTTGATGTCATCTTTTAGTGCAAATAAACGCGTGGTTTCTGGGATGCGAGCGAGTGGTCGTTTGCATTTAGGTCATTATCATGGCGTTTTAAAAAATTGGATTCAGCTACAACACCAATACGATTGTTTATTTTTTGTGGCGGATCTCCATGGTTTAACAACTCGTTATGACGAGCCTGGTTTTATTGAAACCATCTTATGGGATATGGTTATTGATTGGTTAGCTTGTGGCGTTAATCCCAGTTTATCTAAATTATTTATTCAGTCATGGGTGCCAGAGCATGCTGAATTACATTTATTGTTATCGATGATTACTCCCTTGGGTTGGTTAGAGCGTGTGCCAACCTACAAAGATCAGCAAGAAAAGCTTCATCATAAAGATTTGGCAACCTACGGATTCTTAGGCTATCCCTTATTGCAGAGTGCCGATGTTCTGATTTATAAAGCTGATTTTGTGCCTGTTGGCGAAGATCAAGTCGCTCATATTGAATTAACGCGTGAAATTGCACGACGTTTTAATCATATGTACGGTCGAGAGCCAAATTTTGAAGTCTTAGCGCATGATGCCATTAAAAAAATGGGTAAAAAAAATGGGAAATTGTATGAAGAGCTTCGTAAGCAATTCCAGCAAAATGGTCATCATGAGTCATTAAACACAGCGAAGGCCTTGATATCCAATCAACATAATTTATCTTTAGGTGATCGCGAGCGTTTATTAGGATATTTAGATGGTAGCGGTAAAATTATTTTGCCTGAGCCGCAACCTTTATTAACGAAAACATCTAAAATGCCAGGTATTGATGGACAAAAAATGTCTAAATCTTATGGTAATTTTATTACATTGCGTGAGTTGCCCGCGGATGTTGAGAAAAAGGTTTTGACGATGCCAACCGATCCGGCTCGTGTGAAGCGGACCGATCCCGGTGACCCAGATAAATGTCCCGTATGGCAATGGCATCAAATCTATTCGGACGATACCGTTAAAAAATGGGTACAAACGGGTTGTCGTTCAGCAGGGATTGGTTGTATTGATTGTAAGCGTCCATTGGTTGATGCAGTTAATGCTGAATTAAAGCCAATTCAAGAATCCATTGCAGAATATGAAGGCGACTTAGGCTCGGTGAAGCGAATTATCTCTGAGGGTAGTGAGGCGGCGCGTGAAGAAGCATTGAAAACCATGAGTGACGTTAAAGAAGCCATGGGGCTCGATTTTTAATGAGCGTTCTCAACGAAACGTCTTCTGTCGTTGAGAACGTGCCGACTATTTTGGCTGTCATTGCTGGGCAACCGCTGACTGAGTATCCTGTGGATTTGTTTATCCCTCCTGATGCATTGCGAGTTTTGCTAGACTCCTTCAGTGGCCCCTTGGATCTGCTGTGTTACTTAATTCGACGTCAAGATTTGGATGTCATGAATATTCCTATCGCGTTAATTACTAAGCAGTATCTTGAGTATATTCAGCTGATGGAAGTGCATCGATTGGAGCTTGCCGCTGAGTATCTTGTGATGGCCGCGATGCTTGCCGAAATCAAGTCACGCTTACTATTACCTCGTCCTCCAGAAGCTCAAGAGGACGAGGAAGATCCTCGCTTGGTCTTAGTTCGAAAACTACAGGCTTATGAAGCGATGCGTGTTGCAGTACAAATGCTCGATGAATTACCTCGTTTTGACCGTGAGCATTTTCGGTGTCAATTGATGTCTACCCCGATTGAGGTGTCGCGATGTGAACCTGATGTGAATCTGAGCGACCTTTATGATAAAATGCTCATGATATTGCAGCGCCAAGATCTTGTGGAGCATCATCACATTACGCAAGCTTTATTATCGGTTCGCGATCGAATGGCCTCTATTTTAAATTTGGTGAATGATCATCACCAAGTGCTTTTTCATCAAACGCTTTCATTCGCAGAAGGTCGAGGTGGTGTGATCGTGAGTTTTTTAGCAATATTAGAATTAGCTAAACAATCATTATTACAAATTATTCAGACCACAGCTTTTTCACCGATTTATTTAATGGCCATTGAAAATGACTGAGAATGACCTACCCCTTATCATTGAAGCTTTGCTCATTAGTGCTGAAGAGCCATTGTCGATTGAGCGTTTGATGGATGCCTTCCCTGAAGATGAAAAGCCATCACGACAGGCTATTCAAAAGGCTTTAGTCGATCTGGGTGATGCTTATGTGTTACGTGCTTTTGAATTAAAAGAACTTGCTACGGGTTTTTGTTTGCAAACTAAAGTACACTATGCGCAATGGATAGGTCGTCTTAATCAAGATAGACCACAAAAATACACGAATGCTGTCCTTGAAACATTAGCCGTGATTGCGTATCGTCAGCCGGTCACGCGTGCTGAAATTGAAGAAATTCGTGGTGTAAGTATCAATAGCACCATTATTAAGACCTTAATGGAGCGAGATTGGATTAAAGTCGCTGGACGCCGAGATGTGCCTGGTAAACCGGCAGTTTTAGTGACGACAAAAACTTTTTTAGATTATTTTAATTTAAAATCCTTAAATGAATTACCCCCGGTTGAAATATTTCAATTGGAAAATAGTGAGTTGATAACCTGATGTCTATAAAAAAAGATAAATTTTCTAGTTCCATTTCTAAATCAAAAAGCAGAGCAGCAGCATCTCCGCGGTCATCCCAGCGAATGAAAGTATCGAAGCCGGTAGCTGATTCACATCATGTTGATCAACCGGTAGCAGCTCCAGAGCGATTACAAAAAATATTGAGCCAAGCTGGGTTGGGCTCCCGTCGAACTATGGAAACGTGGATTGCTGAAGGGCGCGTTCGGGTGAATGGGGCGATTGTTAAGTTGGGCGATTCAGCAGGTCCTGATGACAAAATTTCAGTGGATAATCGATTGATTCGCAATCCATTACACAAGAAAGAGCCGATTAGAATATTGCTTTATCATAAACCGATTGGAGAAATTTGTAGCCGATCTGATCCAGATCATTTAAATACCGTATTTGATAAATTACCAACCATACAGCAGGGGCGTTGGGTGATGGTTGGCCGATTAGATATTAATACTTCCGGGTTACTTATTTTTACCAATAATGGTGAATTAGCCAATCAACTCATGCATCCACGGTTTGGACTGGAGCGTGAATATGCGGTTCGTGTGCATGGTGTCGTCACCGATAAAATCCTTAAAAAGCTGCGCGAAGGTGTAGAGTTAGAGGATGGTAAGGCCCAGTTTAAACGCATTGAATATAAAGGCGGTGAAGGTTCAAACGCTTGGTACCATGTGGTGTTGACCGAAGGTAAAAATCGCGAAGTTCGCCGACTCTGGGAGTCGCAAGAAGTACAGGTCAGTCGCTTGATGCGGATCCGTTATGGTTTGTTAGAATTACCTCGTCATTTATCCAGAGGTGAATTTACCGAATTAGCATCTATGGAAGTCGATCAGTTTATAAGAAAGTTAGTAGTGGTGGAGAAATAATCTATGAAGCAAACAACCGATGAAATTAACCAACTCGCCCAGCAAAACCAATGGGAGCAAATCGAAACTGAATCTATCGCTGATCCTGCTCTATTGGAAGCGGTTAAATTGAAAGTCAAATCGTTGGTTGAGCCTATTTGTAAAGGTGAATATGACGTCGCCTTAAGACGTGCGGTTTTTAATAAAATGACCACTTTAATCCCACTTTTATTGCCTAACCGAAAAAATATTAATTCTGGAAGCCCAAGCCAGCAAAATCGTACTGCACTGCATTATGCAGCAGCAAATGGCCAAGATACTGTGATTTCTCTATTGATAGAAGCAGGCGCCTATGTGAATATTTGTGATGATGAAGGTAATACACCGTCTCATTTTGCTTGTATGAATAATCATCCAACTGCCGCTACGGTATTAGCTCAAAAAGGTGCCTATGCAGTACAAAATTATGCGGGAAAATCGCCTTTATCATTAATAAAAAAAGAATTTGCATCCTCTTTTGCCGAGTATAATAGAATTAATCAGCTCAATGCACAGGCCAAATTCAAGAAGCCATCCATTGTAGGAACAAAGTTCAAGACATTAGGTATCCCAGGAAATGCCTTATTAGCATTGGCAGTGACAGATTCAAGCGATACATCGGAAATGAGTGGCGTTCTGTGTACTATCAACAAGGGTACTTATGACAAATTTACACATATTGCCTCTTTAAATGAAGTTTCACATTTGACAGTAAGTGACTATGTCGGATTTGATAAAGATTATTCGGACGTTCTCCCGATGCATCTTACTCAAATGCTACGAAGATATGGTAGTTATGACAATGATGCGGTCTTGGTTGCAGCGACGCTTCTTCAAGTCAATACGCTATTAGAAGCCGCAATAAACTGGAACAGCCTAGAGACAAGATTAAAAACTCATTTTGATTTCGTCATAGTAAGTCATCAATTAAACGAGTTTCTTTTAAAAAGCAAGATAGTAAATCCGCAGATTCAGTTAAATGAAAAATACTATTCTAAAGATCTAATGGGCTATGTCCTTATTCATTCTAAACATTTCAGTGCGATTATTACTGAGGCAGAGCAGCAACATATCGCTCTCATGAGAGAAAAAACAGGCTTAAATTTTATTTCCTGTTTGAGAGAAAATCATGATGTAGATGCAACGTTGGATATCTCCGATTTATCCTCCAGTGAAGTAGATCTTACTGTCAGCAAATTAAGTCAACTTACTATTCCTCACTCATTTGGTTTTTTTAATGGCAAAAAGCAGATTGTGATTACGGAGGCTAATGTGGTGGAATCTGTTAAGAAAGATTTGCCTGAATCGCACTCTTCGGCCACAAATGGTAGTTGAAAATAGAGTCTAGAGGTTATTTGGTAGCGACTCATTCGTCATTCCGAGTCGCTTAAGACGAAGGATCCCTTGTCATAGCATCGATGTATTATTTAGGAGATCCCTCACGGCTCGGGATGCCCTGCTGGGAGAGTTACGTTAGTCTATAATTAAAATAATTAAGGAGATTGTTTGGAGATATTAATATGTTTATTATTACGCTTAATGATTTCTATCAATATGTTTTCGGTGACTGGGCCAAACCTTCCGCGCTACCCTCAAAAATTCAATTAAAGCCTGAACAGCAACAAACTAAAAGCAAACGTGATGCAGAAGCAATAGAAGCTAAAAAAAAGAAATTCAGCTTTATAATAGGTAACCCTAGATTGTCTGAAGCATTTCGTTGGATGTTGCGAAACTTAAAAAACACTGATTTAGAAGCTTTGCTCTATGGTGACCATACTTATTTACTTACATATAATGCCAGTTATAATCACTACAAAATTCCTCATGATGATCTGATTAAGGAAGCATTTATAAAACTGGACCAAAAATACGGTTATTTTAAAGATATACATGCGGTAGATGTTTTTATCAAATTATTTAAAGCGAGCAAATTAATCGCCGATTATGTTGAAGAGAATAATGTCGCTGATGATTCTGTTGCTTATACTCATGCCTACAAAATGATGGTGTTATTCAAAGTAAACCCCGAGAGATCATTTGAGGCTATTGATAATTTTATCCTGGCACATGCTGCTAAAACTTCAAGCAAGTTTGTTATTAAATGATGAAACCGGCGGTCCGATAGCGCCGCTTGCGTTAAATGTAATGACAGCGGAAAAGGTATTTAGTACATACACGCAGGATGCTAAGCGAGGTGACACGCACTTAGAAGAGCTTGCAAATCGTATTAACTATATAGAAGAACAGCCTTTTAAGAGGCCTTTAGTTCATACAATTGATAGGGAAGGTGATTCAGTTGAGCTAATGCGGGCCATGAAAGGAAGAAGATGGCTGGTTAGATGTCGAAGTAATAGCCATGTAACCTATCAAAATACTTCGATAAGAGTGGATAATTTGGCGAATCAATTGGATGTCACTCACGCCGGTTATTGGTGGCATGTATGGCATGTGTTTTAGTCTGGCAAAAAGCACGGCACGTAAGAAAAAAGAGTATTTTAGTGTTCAAAAATGAGATGCGTTCACCCTGATTTACCTTGTGTTTGAGCTGATAACGTATTTATAATACCGGTATATTTCAATCGTAGAGTTTATAATTTACCGGTATGAAAAGAATTGTATTTGATAAAATCAATTAATTATTAACATATTTTCCAGTTGTTGTGATTCTGGGGGCGAGACAATGCGGTAAGACCACATTGGCAAAAATGTTGCGTCCCGATTGGCGTTATCTTGATTTTGACAATCCCGCTGATCTTGCACATTTTGTTGAGCATGATCCCGTATTTTTTTTAAATCATTATGATCGTAATTTAATTATTGATGAAGCTCCGGCTTATCCGCCCGTTTTTGATATTCTTCGTGGGATCATTGATCAACATCGGGAGTTAAAAGGACGGTTTATTTTGACAGGATCAAGTAGTCCGGAGCTTTTAAAGCAAGTCACCAATAGCCTAGCAGGACGTGTTGCTATGATTGAATTGGGGACGATGATGCCTAGTGAGCTTTATGGAAAGAAAACGCCTTTATTTTATCAGTATTTTCAAGATAACTTATCAATTCAAAATTTAACCACACTTCAACCTGTGATGAGTAAAAGTGAAATGCAACAGGCATGGTTGAAGGGTGGTTATCCAGAGCCGGTGCTGCATTCAGATCCGATTTTTTTTCAATATTGGATGGCCGAATATCAAAAAACCTATTTATTTCGTGATGTTGCAAGTTTGTTTCCTCGATTAAATCACCAAGCTTATCAACGATTTTTAAGTATTTTGGCGCGTTTGTCTGGCACTATTTTAAATAAAAGTGATTTGGCAAGAAGTATAGAAATAAGCGAGCCAACAATAAGAGATTATTTGCAGATTGCTGAAGGAACTTTCTTATGGCGTTCGATCCCAAGTTTTGATAGACATCCATTGCGGCAAGTGGTGAAAATGCCCAAAGGACATTTTAGAGATAGCGGGTTATTAAATTATTTATTACGATTGCATACAATAGATGATTTGATAAGTTATCCGAAAGTTGGTCTTTTATTTGAGTCGTTTGTTATTGAGCAGATGATTAAACATTTAGAAACGACTTCAATTGTTAATTGGCAATATTATTTTTATCGAACGAAGCATGGTGCTGAGGTGGATTTAATTTTAGATGGGCATTTTGGATTAATTCCTATCGAAATTAAATTGGGGCAAACAGTTACCCAAAAACAATTGGTCACATTAAAAG
>Ga0364866_10048_pt1 | contig 75779 bp, 56 predicted proteins | sample ExccelAu500001D3_3_FD_206913 | JGI IMG/M metagenome (GOLD analysis project Ga0364866, IMG submission 206913) | Enriched cells from Trout Bog Lake Hypolimnion, Wisconsin, USA - BchlTB.Aug13.5000.01.D3 | ecosystem: Environmental > Aquatic > Freshwater > Lake > Hypolimnion/Profundal zone | place...
CAATCACCGGTTTATTGTAAGCATAATAATCCTCACGCAAACTTCCATCCCCCGAATAAGTGATCCCTTCGTTATCTGTCACTTCAAAATCCCAGGCATGTCGCCAATCACCTTGATGTGTAAACTTGCCATTGTGTCCCTGGGTCACTTTCCATTCTCCCCAAAAGGGCAGGGCAAAATGGAAAAAGAGTGATTTTCCAAAGCGTGTTTTATAGTTTACTTGTGCATATAGATTTTTTTCCGGAGAAAATTGCTGATAAGTAACCAATTGTGGTTTGTCATAAAACCTTTCACGGAATTTTAGCGAGTAAAGAAAGATCAGCACTACAATGTTGAAAGGCAATGAGTAAACAGATAATTGAAAGATTGAAAATATCACATTGGTACTGGTGAGAAAGATGGAGATCAGCGGGGTAAGCAGGATGACCCATAAAAAAGACCATCGCGAAGGCACGATAAAGAAGCCACCTATGGCAATCGAAGTAAGGATGAAATTAAACCCGATATAATTGTAGCTGAGTTCCAGGATATTTGCCCCGATAAAATGATAATAGGCATAAGCAGAGAAGAAGCCCAACAACGAAAGAACAAAAGAAATGCGTGAATAAATGAGTAGGCCTATTGCCACGAGAATGCCGGCAAATAAATGGTATTGAAAGAAAATGGCTCCAAGCGAAGTAAAATAAAGCCTGATTGATTCATGAATCTCAAGATTTGTGAGCCAGTTGTAAGATGTTACCAATTTTTTTCCGCCCAGCGCATATATTTCATTGGTCATGTACACGCCCTGTTCACTGACCTTTAATGCTGTAAATTGACGGGTGGCAAGGCTTACCAACCATATGGTAAGCAAAAAAGAGAGGCTTAAAAATGGCAGTCCGTATTTCCCCAGTACTCCCTCAAAAAGCAGGGTAATTAAAAGTGTAAGCATCGAAGAAAATAAGAGTACGATGAAAAACTCCGGACCAGGCTGATAATAAATCCCAAGAGCCAATCCAACCAGTAAACTGTTGAACCCGTAATATCCTTTCTTTATATTCATCCGGTTGAACCCAATCAGATAAGCTAGGCTATTGGAAACAATTACTGAAATCAAACCACTTAATCCCGCCCTGAAATCGAAAAACGATACCACCATTAAGATCAAAGCGAAAACCTTGTTGTTGGAAAAGAATATTTGGGTATAGCTATTCACTATACTGGAAAGGAAGGATGGAAGAATGGTTCTGTTTTTACTTTTTAACAAGGTCTGATAATTAGTCGATAATACAGTTCAATATTTTAATGATGAATTACTTACCAATCTCCTTCAAGTGGGGAGGCAAATGCTCCATACTATTCATGTTTTCGAGCGATTCCTTGGTACGGATCAAGTGAGATTTTCCGTCTGGGTCGATGAGTACCACGTTTGGTCTCAGGGTTATAAATTGCATCCATTGGGTCATATTGTATGCACCAACATTATGAATTACGATATGATCACCTGTGTTGAGCAACGGAAGGTTAACGCTTTCGCGGATCACGTCGATGTTCATACAGAGAGGGCCATAGAGGCACGTATCTTCAGAATAATGAGTGAATGGTTGAGTTGGTGTGACTTTATGATCGTACCAGAAGGAGGTAAAGAGGATATTTACCCCTATATCGATTATGGTATTACGGCGACCCGTACTTGATCGTTTATTTGAGATCACAGTTCCCAATAAGTAACCAGCTTCATCAACAAGTGCCCGTCCCGTTTCGAGAATGAGCAAGGGTAGTTTATTTTTTTTGAAATTACTATTCAGTAAGACGGAGGAGATGGCTTCTGCAAAATCGTCAAAAGTTGGATTACTATCACTACCTGGGAGATATGAACCTTTCAGCGTATTCTTCGAGGCAAAACCTCCCCCCATGTCAATGTAAGTAATTTCCTGGTTAAACTTCTTTTCGATGGCAATCGCAAGTTCGGCAAGTTTAGATGCTGCAGTTCCATATGCAAAAGGAGAGAGCATGAAAGTTCCGATGTGACAGTGAAGACCAACAAGTTCCATTTTCTCCGAGTGTATGATCTTGTTGATGGCATCCCATGCCTGGCCATTTTCATAATTAAAGCCAAACCGATCCCACATAGGATATACTCCCGTATCCATATTAACCCTGATGGCAACCCTTGGACGCTTATTAAACTTCTCAGATAGTTCAGTGATGGAATATAACTCATCAAGATGATCGATATGGATCAATGAATCGTTGGCAATGGCTTTAGTAAGATCTTTTTCGCTTTTATCCGGCCCATTGAAGATGATCTTCCGGCTATCCACTCCCAGGCTGATGGCTTTATCATATTCAAAACCAGATACCACTTCTGCCCAGGCGCCTTCCTGATGAAAGATGCTGCAAATTGCATTCAAGTAATTGGTTTTGTAAGACCAGGCAAATTGGACCTTTGGATAACGCGTTCCAAAAACTTTTTTAGCTTTTTTTACAGTGTTGCGAATAGTTCTTTCCGAGAGAATAAACAGGGGTGTTCCAAACTGTTTGATTAGGTCACTCACAGCGATCCCGTCAATATGTGTCATCGGTTCATATTCTGTTCTTGTTCCGAATTTATTCGGCATTCCGGTTTCCAGCTTTTTAATCACCGGGCGTTCATAACGGATTTTAGTCATATTGCTTTTTTTAAGTCACAGAAACACAAAGTCACAGCATACTTTTTTGTCAAAATAATTATAGTTCACCGTAGATGCTGATTTGTTCAAATTCTTCCCGGTCAACGATCATGTCCCAGGAATAGCGAACAAACATTTTCCCAACGGCGTAGGTGGTGAATGGTTTGACTTTTATACCCAGGGCCAGGTTGACCAATGCCTCGGGTATATTCTGCCCGACCCCAACTGCGAGATAAATCCATGCCGGTAGGCGAGGGTTAATTTCAAGTAGATAAAGTTCTCCATCCTTGTTTTTCATCAATTCAAGCTCAAAACCACCCCTCCACTTTGTAGCCCGCAAAAATTTACGGGTCATATCAAGCATTTTTTCGTCTGAGATCGAAATGCCACCCCATGCTTTTCCTTTGTCGGTGATGTATTGTTTGCGCATAGGAACCGCTGCAATGGTCGCGCCTTTGCCATCGCCCAAACCAGTCACATTGAATTCAGTTCCATGAATAAATTCCTGGATGATGATAGGCAGACCCCATTTGGCGCTAATTTTATTGAAATAACTCTTCACCTGCTCAATGCTATAGGCTATGGATGCGTCATAAAATTTCCCTTTGACGATCATCGGAAAGGAAAACTCTGATTGGAGTCCGTACACTGAGGTCAAGTCGTGTATCACTTTGCTTTTTGGGACGTTGATGCTGTATTTCTTTCCAAATTCACTGAGGTTGACTTTATGTCGTTCTTCAAACTGATGAAGTGTAGGAAGAAACATATGAATCCCCATGGCCTTGAGTTTCGCTTCCAGCTTAATGAAAGGGAAAAGTTCTGCATCGAAGTTGGGAATGATCACATCAAGTTTCTCCTTTTCATGAATGTATTCCATTCGTGCCAGAAGCGTGTCAATTCCAGCTGCAGGATAAGGTATTGAATAGGAACGATCGACGAGATCATGCATATAAATGCCTGGCTCAAGCGATTCATAAGAAAGCCCAATGATCCTGACATCGAAGGAGGCTGCTTCTTTCAGTGCCCTGATCACAGAAACGCCAGGCCCGGGGCTGTCGATGGCATTCAACCCAGTTACAGCGATGTTAAGCTTTCTTTTCTTCATGGCTCTCTAAGAGGTTGTAATGTTCCAGTATCCCGATGAAATCGTGATAGTCTTTTTCAAATGTGGCCTTATCAGTTTCATATTTCCCCAGAATGATTTTGCTTATGGACTCAAGATTTTTATCTTCCCTGATGAGATTAAGGATCTCAACACCAATGGGATTTAACGAGTAGGATTCGCCTGTAACAGGATTAAAAAGCAATCCTGCTTCACTTACAGCAACATTTTTTTGCAGCTTCATATTGAAAAATTTGATTTGATCGGTTTAGTACAATGGCATTGAATATTTATTAACATCTTCCCCTGTGATTCTTCCATCACAAAGAATTACCAATCTTTCAATAACATTCCTCAATTCACGGATATTCCCGGTCCATTTGATCTTTTTCAAAACATCTATGGCTCCTTCCGTGACCTCTAATTTCGCTTTCCCCTGATGTTCGCAAATATCGGCAATAAATTGATTGGTTAGTAGAGGGATATCATCTAATCGTTTGGACAGAGGGGGCACATCGATCAGGATCACACTCAACCGGTGATACAAATCCTCGCGAAAGGTCTTATTTTCTATTTCTTCCCTTATATTTTTATTTGTCGCAGCGATCACCCTGACATCAACCGGAATCTCCTTCTCCCCTCCAACCCGTGTAATCTTGTTCTCCTGTAATGCCCTTAGTACTTTTGCCTGAGCAGAAAGACTCATATCCCCGATCTCGTCCAAAAACAAGGTGCCTCCGGTAGCCAGTTCAAAATCGCCTTTACGTTGTTTAATGGCTGAAGTAAACGAGCCTTTTTCATGACCAAACAAACTGCTTTCAATGAGTTCGGAAGGAATAGCAGCACAATTAACTTCTATAAAAGGATGTTCAGCACGATGGCTAAGTGCATGCAGCCAACGTGCAACGAGTTCCTTTCCCGTACCATTTTCCCCGTTTATCAGAACACGCGCATCTGTCGGAGCAACTTTGGCTATAAGGTCCTTGACCCTGAGCATCTCTTCCGACTCCCCTATCATATCAAGAACTCCATGGATCTTCCTCTTTAAGGTCTTTGTTTCATCGACCAGGTTTGATTTTTCCAGGGCATTCCGGATTGTAATCAACAGCCTGTTTAGGTCCAATGGTTTTGAGATAAAATCAAACGCACCCTTCTTGATCGCTTCCACTGCAGTATCAATTGTTCCATGTCCGGAAATCATAATAACAGGTGTGTCAGTCATCAATAAAATCTTTTCCAGCACTTCAATACCATCCATCTTTGGCATTTTGATATCGCATAGGATTGCATTGTATCTGTTTGATTCCAGAAGTTTCAATCCATCCGGGCCATCTTCTGCATCATCAATCTCGTACTTTTCATATTGTAAGATTTCACGTAGTGTGTTGCGTATACTTTTTTCATCATCAATGATTAAAATCCTGGACATAACTGAACATTATTTGTTCAAAGATAGAAAAATTACTTCCAGTGTTTTCATCCACTATGAAAAACCTTGTTTCCTCCCACAAACGGAGGAGTCTTGATTGAATTGATTTTCCCCGGATTAATAAGAAGGGAAATTCAAAAAAAGAAATAACCAACTTATCAACATTTTATTAACAACATTTTTTATAGCGCTTGTAATGAGCTAATTAATTCCATTTATCAAAAAGTTATTAACAAAGTGTTGAAATATTAAGTGGGGACAGGTGGGGATTTGTGGGGATTCTTGTATATTTACACCTTCAAATTCCCCAGACCATGACCATTCTTCACGGAGAATATGAATGCCGCATCGACGATAAAGGGCGTATCATCCTGCCAGCAGGGCTGAAAAAGCAGCTTCCGCCGGAGGCGCAGGAAAAATTTATTATCAACCGGGGGTTTGAGAACTGTTTGACGATGTACCCAATGAATGAATGGGTAGATATCAGCAAGGATGTAAACCGATTAAACCTGTTTGTCAAAGATCAACGAATTTTTGCCCGCAATTTTAATAGAGGAGCAACGGAAATTCAACTTGACCCAAGTAATCGGGTTCTAATACCTAAGACTCTATTAGACTATGCCAATATACAGAAAGACCTGATCTTATCTGCATTCTCCAACCGTATTGAAGTATGGGCAAAAGAAGAATATGAACAGCATTTAAAAATGTCAGATGAGGAATATTCAAATCTGGCAGAAAAAGTCATGGGAAACCTACAAAAGCCTGAAGAACCTGAAAATGTTTCATAAAAGCGTACTACTCAAAGAAAGCATTAAGGCACTTGCAATAAAGCCGGGGGGTATCTATGTGGATGCGACTTATGGTGGAGGAGGTCATTCAAGGTTAATACTGGAAGAACTGATGGGTGGTAAATTATTTGCATTTGATCAGGATAAAGACGCCATCGAGAATATCATCAAAGATGACAGATTGATCATGATCCATAATAATTTCAGATATCTGCGAAACCTTCTTAAACTCTACAAAGCCGTTCCGGTAGATGGAATTCTAGCCGACCTTGGGATATCATCTTACCAGATTGATCATCCGGAAAGAGGATTTTCAACGCGCTTTGAAGGGGATCTGGATATGAGAATGAACAGGGATAAGAAGATTTCCGCGAAAGAGATCGTGAACCAATACACGGAGGATAGGCTTGTAAAACTATTTCGTGATTATGGCGAATTACAAAATGCAAATAAAATAGCAAGACTCATTATAACAGCCAGAAAATCAAGTCCGGTAAATACCACCACCGAATTAAAAGAAGCGCTGATCCATGCAGCAGAAAGAGGCAAAGAAAATAAATTTTTCGCACAAGTCTTTCAGGCCCTAAGAATAGAAGTAAACCAGGAACTTGAATCTCTTAAGGAATTCCTTATTCAGGCAACAGAGGTTCTGAGACAAGGAGGCCGCTTGGTTGTGATCTCTTACCATTCCCTGGAAGATAAACTGGTCAAAGAGTATTTCCGCTCTGGCAATTTTGAAGGAGTACTTGAGAAGGATTTTTATGGAAATCCTATCATCCCTTTATCTGTCCTTAACCGGAAAGCCATAGTTCCAGGAGAAGAAGAGGTGGTCATTAACAATAGAGCCAGGAGTGCTAAATTACGGATCGCAATGAAAAATTAATAAAATGGAAGAAGAAAGAAAAAACAAAATCCAGGAGGCTCAGACAGATGAAACCCGTCCCGGAAGAAAACAAGGACGGCTGACGAGAGGGCTTATTAACATCATTGGTGGTGATCTTCTTTCCAAACATGCAGTGCTGAACAACGTGCCGTTTCTCATCTTCCTAGCTATACTCGCCATGTTTTACATTAGCAATACATATTATTCAGAGAAAACTATCAAGCAAATCGAAAAAATAAAGAATGAATTGAAAGAACTGCGCTATCAATCCATTACAGTTAAGGCGAAGATGTTGGATCTCTGCAAGCAAACCGAGATTGCAAAGAATGTGGAACTTCTTGGAATTAAGGGAACTACTACACCTCCTTATAAAATATTTTATTCTAAAGCCCTATTAAAAAAAGAAACGGATACGCTTCATAGAAATCCATGAAAGAGATCAAGAAAGATATACTACTGCGCGTTTCTGTCGTTTATTTCGGGATCCTGATCTTCGGAATGGCGATCATAGGAAAGGCAGTATATATAAGTTCAACTGAAGGGAAGGAACTACTCGAAAAAGCACGAAAGCAGGAAATGCGATTTTTTCCTGTCGATGCTATCCGAGGGAATATCTGTGCAGAAGACGGAACCCTTCTCGCCACTTCCATCCCAATCTTTGATGTGCGGATGGATATCAGTTCTGATCTGATTACCGATGATCTTTTTAAAACCCAGGTAGATTCTCTTGCTAACCGTTTAACGAAACTATTCAAAGACAAAAAGGCATCCGATTATAAAAACTTATTATGGGAAGGAAGGCGGAATGGAGATCGTTACCTGATGATCCACCGCAATGTTACTTATCCTGAGCTGAGGTTGATGCGCAAGTTCCCAATCCTTAGACTGGGAACTTATAAAGGTGGGATGATCGTTATCCCACAATTTCAGCGCGAACTTCCATTTAAAGACTTAGCGCGGCGTACAATAGGATATGAAAACTCAGAAGCTGCACAAAAAGTTTATGTCGGGTTGGAAGGCTCTTTTAGTAAAGACCTCCAAGGCACCGGCGGTAAAAGATTGATGCGTAGGGTCGGTAATGCTGCTTGGATGCCGGTGGATATTGAAAATGAAGTAGAGCCCCAAAATGGCGACGATATCATCACGACCCTGGACATTAACTTGCAAGATCTGGCCGAATCTGCCTTAAGAAAAGAATTGATTTCCGACAGCGCTGATCATGGGTGCGTGATCGTGATGGAAGTCAGTACAGGTTTTATCAAAGGGATCATCAATCTTGGCAAAAACCCTAAAGGAGGGTACGAGGAGTTGTTCAACTATGCCATAGCAGAAAGTTCAGAACCAGGGTCAACTTTTAAACTGGCTTCTTTTCTTGTCGGACTAGAGGATGGCAAGATAACTATGGACGAACCAGTCAACCTTGGTAATGGCATCATGAATTATCATGGCAGGACAATGACTGATGCACATAAACTTACGGGCACCTTACTGGCCCACCAGGTATTCGAAAAATCCTCTAATGTGGGAACCTCAAAACTGATTTATAATGCCTATGCCGATGAACCTCAAAAATATATCGATGGGCTGTACCGGATGTCGATCAATCTCCGGCAAAACCTCCAAATCGCAGGTGAAGGGTTACCCTACATTAAGAATACAAAAAGCAAATGGTGGTCAGCTGTTTCCCTGCCATGGATGGCAATCGGGTATGAAGTGGCCATCACGCCTTTACAAACCCTGACCTTATATAATGCCGTGGCAAATAATGGAGTGATGGTAAAACCTATTTTTGTCAAGGAGATCAGGAAACATGGCCAGGTAATCCAGACTTTTCATCCTGTAGTCATCAACCCCCACATCTGTTCGCCAGCAACGATTGAAAAAGCTCATCTACTCCTCGAAGGAGTCGTCGAACGCGGAACGGGGACTGCTCTGAAAAACCCTCTCTACAAAGTTGCTGGAAAAACCGGAACTGCGCAAGTTGCAATGAACAATAAAGGCTATGGACAAGAAACGAAGAACATTAAATACAAAGGGTCATTTGTTGGCTATTTCCCGGCTGATCATCCCAAATATTCCATCATTGTTGTCATAAACAATCCATCAAAAGGAAAATTTTATGGTGGTGCTGTGGCTGCTCCGGTTTTCAAAGAAATTGCAGACCGGATCTTTGCCACTCTTCATGACATCAACTACCCACCTCCCCAGGATACGACAGGACACCTATTTCCACTTGCAAACGCAGGTATTCAAAAAGATCTTGAAGATGCTTATGCCTGGCTTAATTTCAAGATTAAGCCTTTGAACCCTACGACTCAATGGTCGGTGCCAGTCTCTAATAATTCATCAGTGATGCTGCTACCCTCAAAACATTACCAGGGGACGATGCCTGATGTGACTGGTATGGGGGTGAATGATGCAGTTTTTTTATTAGAACAAATGGGATTAAAGGTGAGGTTAAATGGGAGAGGTAAAGTAGTCAGGCAATCATTAAGTCCGGGGAGAATGTATTTGAAAGGATCAATTGTGTTATTGGATTTGGCAATCGGGAAAGGATGATTTTTCTTTGAGGACAGAGACCAGAGAACAAATAAGAATATGAGATATTTACAGGATATACTGAAGAATGCAGGGGTGAAGGAGATATCCGGAGATTTGGGTATTGAGATCCATTCTTTGAAATATGATTCCAGAGAGATTGAACCAGGGTGTATGTACTTTGCCATAAAGGGGACTGATTCTGATGGGCATCGATTTATTCCTGATGCAATCAAAGCAGGAGCCGTGGCAGTTGTATGTGAGAAAATCCCACAAACAATGCCAGGATCAGCGACGTTTATCCTCGTAGACGACAGTAGTTTTACCAGAGCTGTTATTGCATCTAATTATTTTGATAACCCATCACTCCGGCTGAACCTTGTTGGAGTCACAGGAACGAACGGAAAGACAACCACAGTTACTCTTTTGCATCAGTTGTTTCAGAAACTTGGTCACAAAGCTGGATTGATATCAACGATAAAGAACAAAATCAATGATCGTGATCTGACAACGACACATACAACGCCAGAACCAATTGAACTGAACAAATTGCTGGCCCAAATGGTCAATGAAGGATGCACACATTGTTTTATGGAAGTCAGTTCACACGCTGTCATCCAACAAAGGGTAACCGGGCTAAGGTTCTGTGGAGGAATTTTTACAAACCTCACACATGACCATCTTGATTATCATAAGACTTTTAAGGATTATCTGAAGGCCAAGCAGATTTTTTTTGATGATCTGCCAAGCATTGCATTTGCACTTACAAACAAGGATGACAAAAACGGAAAGGTGATGGTTCAAAATACGAAAGCAACCATTTCCACTTACAGTTTGCAATCGATGGCAGATTTCCACTGCAAGGTTATCGAGAACCAGCTACAGGGATTGCATCTTTCCTTTGATGGAATGGAATGCTGGTTTAAACTTATCGGAAAATTCAATGCTTATAACCTCCTGGCAGTATATGCAGCCGCAGTTCTCCTTGGTGAAGATCATCAACAAATTTTGACACAACTTAGTCTTTGTGATCCAGTTGAGGGCAGGTTCAATTATATCAGGACACAGAATAGGATCACAGCCATTGTTGATTATGCACATACACCTGACGCTTTGCAAAATGTTCTGGAGACAATCCGATCAATACGTTCAAACAATGAAAAGATACTCACAGTTGTTGGCGCAGGAGGGAACCGTGATGCTGCCAAACGTCCTTTGATGGCAAACATTGCATGCATGCTCAGTGACCAGGTAATCCTTACTTCGGATAATCCTCGCTTTGAAGAACCTGAATCCATTCTTGAAGACATGAAAAAAGGAATTGTTCCTCAATATTCAGACAAGGTACTCGTCATTATCGATCGAAGAGAAGCCATCAAGACTGCATGTACCCTTGCGCAACCGGGAACCATAATCCTTATAGCCGGAAAAGGGCATGAAACTTATCAGGAAATTAAGGGAGTGAAGTTCCCATTTGATGATAAAATAATTTTGAAAGAAGCACTTAAAGTGGGAAAAGAATAATTCAATAAACATAAAGATATGCTATATTATCTATTTACATGGTTGCATGAAGACTTCGATTTCCCTGGAGCCGGAGTATTCCAGTACATTTCGTTCAGGGCAGCGATGGCACTTATTCTTTCACTTTTTATTTCGATGATCATTGGGAAGAGGCTGATTGAATTCCTGCATAAAAAACAGGTAGGAGAAACAATACGTGATCTAGGATTGGAAGGGCAAACAGCAAAACAAGGAACCCCCACCATGGGAGGACTCATCATCCTCGCTGCTATTCTGATTCCTACTTTGCTTCTTGCTAAACTAAACAACGTTTATATCATTCTGATTCTTATTTCAACAATATGGCTCGGAATTATCGGATTTCTAGATGATTATATCAAGGTTTTTCGCAAGGATAAAAAAGGTCTTGCCGGAAAATTCAAGGTTATGGGGCAGATTGGGTTAGGAATTATCGTCGGGGGCACCATGTTTTTTAGTAAAGATATTGTTATTCGTGAAAAGATAAGCAAACAGGCATATCTCCCAACATCTGAAATCTTTAACGTTGAAGGAAACGCTGATCGGGCAAAAATGTATTCGAAAATTCCAATAAAATCGACTAAAACCACAATTCCTTTTCTTAAGAATAACGAATTTGATTATTCAATTTTGATCTCATGGATCGGTAAAGGTTACTATAAATGGGCATTTCTGATTTTCATCCCCGTCCTTATTTTCATCATTATTGCCGTGTCCAATGGAGCAAACCTTACTGACGGGCTTGATGGCTTGGCGACCGGGAGTTCGGCAATCATTGGGCTGACATTGGGAATCCTGGCCTATGTTTCGGGTAATTATGTCTTTGCCAATTACCTGAACATCATGTACATTCCGAATACCGGTGAATTAGCCATTTATATCAGCGCTTTTATCGGAGCTTGCATTGGATTCCTTTGGTACAACTCCTATCCCGCACAGATCTTTATGGGAGACACGGGTAGTCTTGCATTGGGTGGTATTGTTGCTGTGTTTGCCATCCTGATCAGGAAAGAAATTATGATTCCTATTTTTTGTGGAATCTTTCTCGTAGAGAATTTATCAGTTGTGATGCAGGTCGGATATTTCAAGTACACAAAACGCAGATTCGGAACAGGTCGGAGGGTATTTCTGATGTCGCCTCTTCATCATCATTATCAAATTAAAGGATACCATGAATCAAAAATCGTGACACGGTTTTTTATCATAGGGATCATGCTGGCTGTTTTGACCATTGTAACTTTAAAGTTAAGGTAATTGAACCCTCTAAATTTGGAAATATGACATTAGAACAATTGGCATTACAAGGGCATCCGGGGGTACACACTTCAATGGCTGCATCCATCACTGCAAGGATAATGGAAGTCAGGAGTAATTTCATCAAAGAATGTTTTTGTGATTTTGAACACCAGGAGCACAGGATGGAGTATGTTGCAAATGTTCATGGGATCGAATTTATTAATGATTCTAGGTCAACAAATGTTAATTCAACCTGGTTCACGTTGGAAAGAATGTCGAAACCAATAATTTGGATCTCAGGAGGAAAAGATTCTGGTATTGATTATACACAGTTAAAACCTTTACTCCGGGCTAAAGTTAAGTCAATTATATTTTTGGGGATTGAAAACACTTATCTTATTTCCTCAATGTCAGATCTTAACATTCCGATCACAGATGCATTGACGATGAAAGAAGCTGTGGATTTAGCTTATTTTGCAGGCACGATGGGAGATGTAATTCTTCTTTCACCAGGATGTCCAAGCTTTGATCTTTTCAAAGACTATGAAGAACGCGGAAATTCCTTTAAAAAAGCAGTAAAGCAACTTTAACGTCTCTGTCATGATAAAATATTTTAAAAATGCGAAAGGAGATGTAGTCATTTGGGTCATTGTGACCATTCTTTGCATATTTTCGTTACTTGCAGTTTACAGTTCAACAGGAACCCTTGCTTATAAAAAGCAAGGAGGTAACACAGAGTATTATCTTATAAAACATTTTGTGATCCTGGCCTTCGGAATTATGCTGATGTATGCCACACATCTTGTTAAGTATACTTATTTTTCCAGAATCTCACAAATCGGATTACTTTTGACCATTCCATTATTGCTGATCACACTTTTGTCGGGGACAAACTTAAACGAAGCAAACCGCTGGCTTACAGTCCCAATCATCAATCTGACTTTTCAGAGTTCCGATGTTGCCAAGTTATTCCTGATCATGTATCTGGCGAGGGTGCTCAGTAAAAAGCAAGAGGAAATTAAGCAATTCAGAAAAGGGTTTTTACCTGTTATCATCCCAGCCATCTTCATATGTACTCTGATATTGCCTGCCAATTTCTCAACTGCAGCTATATTATTTGTCACAAGTATAGTGTTGATGTTTATTGGGCGAATTTCTTTAAAGTACATTTTTTCATTGATCGGATTGGGAATAGTAGCCATTGTGTTAATTTTCAGTTTGGCCAAAGTGGTTCCCAACTTTTTCCCTCGTGGAGGGACGTGGATCAACCGTGTTGATCATTTTATCAACAAAGGAAAACCTGATGAAGATGCAAATTATCAAGTCGAACAATCAAAAATTGCTATCGTTTCGGGTGGGTATCTGGGTAAATCACCGGGAAGAAGTACACAGCGGAATTTCCTGCCACATCCCTATTCGGATTTTATTTTTGCCATCATTGTGGAGGAATATGGGATCATTGGTGGAGGTTTTGTTGTACTGTTATATTGTATCTTGTTTTTCCGTGTGGTTAGGATCACCACTAAATGTCAGGGAAATTTCGGGGCTTTTCTTGCGATCGGAATTGGTTTCAGCTTGGTATTCCAGGCTATGATCAATATGGCTGTAGCAGTACATTTATTCCCCGTCACAGGTCAAACCTTGCCCTTAATCAGTATGGGTGGTACTTCGATTTGGTTTACCTGCATTTCAATTGGGATCATTTTGAGTATCAGCAGAAGAATCGACATTGAAACCGTGGATGGAACAGAAATTGAAGTTTTAAGTGAAGGAAATGTTGCTCCCGCAACTATTTAAAATTAAAGAAAAACAGGATGACCAGGATTATTATCAGTGGGGGAGGAACAGGAGGGCACATCTTTCCTGCTATTGCTATTGCCAATGCACTAAAAACCATGGGCCCCGAGATAGAGATCCTGTTTGTAGGAGCTATAGGGAGAATGGAGATGGAAAAAGTGCCTGCTGCAGGGTATCCTATTCACGGATTGTGGATTAGTGGCCTCCAGCGCCGGGTAACCTGGAAGAATCTTAGTTTCCCATTAAAAGTCATTTCCAGTTTAATCCAGGCAAACCGTATACTTGCTAAATTCAATCCGGATGCTGTAATCGGTGTTGGTGGTTATGCCAGCGGCCCCACACTTAGGATGGCAGTAAGAAGAAAAATACCGGTGATTATTCAGGAACAAAATTCTTATCCTGGAATAACCAATAAGCTACTAAGCAATAAAGTTGATAAAATTTGTGTCGCCTATAATGACATGGAACGATTCTTTCCAAGACAGAAGATCATCCTCACTGGAAATCCAGTGAGACAGGACATTATCATTTTGGCTAATAAAACAGAAGCATTAGAACATTTTCACATGAAAATGGGAAAGAAGGTCATCCTGATCATAGGTGGTAGCTTAGGAGCTGGTACAATAAATAAAAGCGTACTTCACTACTTCTACAAACAAAAAGGGCAAGATGATTTTCAATTGTTGTGGCAAACAGGAAAAAATCATTATCCTCTTATCAAATCCAACGAAACAATCAATGGCAAAGTAGATATTCACATTTATCCTTTTATCGACCGGATGGACTTGGCTTATACGGCTGCAGACATCATTGTATCCAGAGCAGGGGCTATTGCCATTTCAGAATTATGCATCGTCGGAAAGCCAGTGATCCTCATTCCGTCTCCAAATGTTGCCGAAGACCATCAGACGAAAAATGCAGAAGCACTCGCTAACAATAAAGCTGCTCTGATGCTGAGAGATCAGGATTCAGTTGAGAAACTATTCGGGCTTCTAAAAAATCTTGTTTCCGACACGAGTCTACAAAATGAATTGAGTAAAAACATCAAATCTCTAGGCCAGCCCGAGGCTGCCAGTTTAATCGCCATAGAGACGATGAAACTTATAAAAATCAAAAAAAAAGAGAGATGAACATTTATCCATACAGATCGGTTTATTTTCTGGGCATCGGGGGGATCGGTATGAGCGCCCTGGCCAGGTACTTTCATCGATACGGGATAGATATTTCGGGGTATGACAGGACCCCTACAACGTTGACAAATCTATTAATTAATGAAGGTATTCCAATTCATTTTACTGATGATCCTGATTTTGTTCCTGACCATCCTGATCTTGTAGTTTACACACCAGCACTTCCAAAAGATCATAGAGAACTTCAATATGTCATTGAAAAAGGATTTCTCCTGAAAAAAAGATCTGAAGTTCTGGGGATGATCACACAAAATTCAAAAACCATTGCCATTGCAGGGACGCATGGGAAAACGACCATCACAACCATGGTTGCTCACCTTTTAAAGACTGCAGAGAAAAGCAGTATTTCTTTTCTTGGTGGAATTTCTAAAAATTATCATTCAAACATTATTATTTCCGAGCCACCGTTTCAAAAGCCTGAAGAATTACCTGATTATTACCTTGTTGAGGCAGATGAGTTTGATCGTTCTTTTCTCCAGCTTTACCCAGATATAGCTGTAATCACTTCGGCCGATGCAGATCACCTTGATATTTATGGAAATATTGAAGAAGTAAAGCATTCTTTTCTTGAATTCACTTCCCATATGCAAAAAAATGGCACTCTGTTATTGAAAGAAGGTATTGGATTAATACCTGAAAAATCTGACGACTTTATTTTACTGAATTATTCACAACAGAAAGCCACAGATTTTCATCCTGAAAGAGTAAGGTTAGAAAATAATAAATATGTTTTTGATCTTATCACCCCGTCAAGGATAATTAGGGATATTACACTTGGTTTACCCGGAAAATTCAATCTTGAAAACGCCATAGCTGCTGCTGCAGTTGCTTTTATCCTAGGAATATCAGAAGAAGATATCAAACAAGCACTATTGACATTTGATGGTGTCGAACGCCGTTTTGATTTTCAGGTACTCCAGACTGATTTTATTTATATTGACGATTATGCGCACCATCCGGAAGAGTTGAAAGCCTCTATTAGCGCTGTCAGAGAAATTTATCCCACCAAAAAGATTACGGGTATCTTTCAGCCTCATCTTTTCACACGTACACGTGATTTTGCCGATGCATTTGCCCGCAGTCTGGAATTATTGGATGAGTTGATCCTTCTTGAAATCTATCCTGCAAGGGAAGACCCTATTCCCGGAGTTGATTCTACAATGTTGTTAGGCAAGGTGCAATTAAAGCATAAAAAGATTTGTAGTAAGATTGATCTTCTGCGAGAGTTGAATTCTACCAAACGGGAAGTTCTTTTGACCTTAGGTGCAGGGGATATTGATCAAATGGTCAATCCTATACGGGAATTATACATAAAAAAGGAGAAACAGCAATGAGGAGCTTTCTGAAAATCCTTGAAATTACCTCATGGGTGCTATTGATCAGTGGCCTCATTACACTGCTTGGATTTACAACAATTGAGCATAACAGCAAAATCTGTAAGAGATATGTAATCAAAATTGATTATGGTAAAGCTGATGTGCTTATTACAGAATTGGACATTTATTCGATCGTAAAATCGACAGGTAATTTATTGAAGGGGCAGGAATTGGGATCAATTGATTTTGAGCGGATTGAGCGTGAGATCAAGCGACAATCCTATGTGGCAAATGCACAGGCGTATATGAACTTAGATGGCGTTGTTGAAATCGATGTTATTCAGCGTCAACCTATACTAAGGATTTTCAATGAAAAAGGAGAAAGTTATTACCTTGATGGGTTGGGAAACCTCTTGCCATTGAATCCTGCTTTCACAGCCAGGGTTCTGGTAGCATCAGGATTCATACCTGAATCTTTTTCAACAAAAGGTTGTTTTCTAATTGACTCCATAAAAAAGAAAGATTCCTTGGAGTACCATTCGGTTATAAACCATCTTTACAAGTTGTCCACTTTCATTATCAAAGACAAATTTTTAAAAGCACAGATCGAGCAAATTTGGGTTGATTCCAAAGGAGAATTCGAACTGATTCCCAGGGTTGGTAACCATACAATCCTTCTCGGAGGAGTAAACGATCTTGAAGATAAATTTGAGCGTTTATTTGTTTTTTACAGAATGGGTTTAAGTAAAACGGGGTGGACGAGGTACAATATTATTAATATAAAATTTAAAAATCAGGTTGTTTGTTCAAAAATTTAAGGGTATATGAAAACATCAGAAATTATTGTAGGGTTAGACATTGGCACGACAAAGATTGCAGTAATCGTCGGGCGTAAAAATGAATTTGGAAAGATAGAAATCCTGGGGTATGGGAAAGTTCCATCCATTGGGGTAAAACGAGGTGTTGTATCCAATATTGAGAACACAGTGCAATCGATCAAAGATGCCATAAAGGAAGCTTCACAAAAATCGGGAGTAGATATCCGTTATGTGAATGTTGGAATTGCAGGACAGCATATTAAAAGTTTGCAACATCACGGTAGTACCATTCGCAAGGATAGTGATACGGAGATCAGCCAGGAAGAGATAGAAACTCTTGTCAACAGCATGTACAATCTGAACATGAACCCTGGGGAAGAGATCATCGAGGTCATTCCCCAACAATTCAGCCTTAACGGAGACACAGTTGAAAGTTCGCCAAAAGGAATGATCGGTAGTTCACTGGAAGCAAATTTTCATATTATAGTTGGACAGACAGCTGCAGCAAAAAACATATATAAATGTGTGAGGAAAGCAGGACTCGAAGTAGTGGATCTGATTTTAGAGCCCATAGCCTCTGCTGAATCTGTTTTAAGTGAAGAAGAAAAAGAGGCAGGGGTGGTGCTAGTTGATATAGGAGGAGGCACTTCAGATATCGCCATCTTTCATGAAAAAATCATCCGTCACACCGCAGTGATACCGCTGGGTGGGGATATTATCACTGAAGATGTAAAGGAAGGGTGTTCAATCATAAAGAAACACGCCGAAGAGTTAAAAGTTAAATTCGGATCAGCACTGGCTAGTGAAAACCGTGAAGAGGAGATTGTGGCCATTCCCGGATTAAGAGGAAGACCACCCAAGGAGATCAGTATCCGTAACCTGGCTAACATTATCCAGGCAAGAATGGAAGAGATCATTGAATATATTTATTTTGAGATCAAGAATTCGGGATATGAGAAAAAACTGATCGGAGGAATTGTGCTGACAGGTGGAGGTGCACAAATGAAACATATTGCACAACTCACAGAATTTAAGACAGGAATGGATACCCGGATCGGTTTTCCAAATGAACACCTCGCGAAAAATGTTCCAGAGGAAATGGCCAGTCCAATGTATGCTACCGGAATCGGTCTCGTTATAGTCGGGATCGAGCGATTTGAGAAAGAAAAAGAAAAAATGAAGCCCGAAGTCGAAGAGGAAATCCCTAATCTCGAGGAAAAAACAATAAAGGCAAAAAAAGTGAAAGAAAAGAAAATAAAAGATCCAGATAAGTCGGGGAAAAAGTTCACTGATTCATTCATTGAAAAAATCCAGAAGTGGTTTGAGGAAGAAAATGAGTAAATGTTGATATTAACAATCGTTCTGTTGATAAAAAAATATATTTAACAATTTTTATTACTAGTTTCTATTTAATTTTAAAAAGTAAAAGTTCCTTGTTATGTTAAAACTAGATTTACCTAAAAGCCAGTCATCAATCATCAAAGTTATTGGCGTTGGTGGAGGTGGCAGTAATGCTGTGACACATATGTTCCGTCAGGGTATAAAAGGTGTTGATTTCATCATTTGCAACACCGATACACAGGCGATGGAATCCAGTCCGGTGCCGACAAAGATTCCTTTAGGGGCAAATCTTACAGGAGGGCTTGGCGCAGGAGCTGTTCCTTCGATAGGAAAAAATGCGGCACTTGAAAACATTCAGGATCTGAAGGCTGTTCTCGAAAAAAATACCAAGATGTTGTTCATCACTGCGGGTATGGGCGGTGGTACAGGAACCGGGGCTGCTCCGGTCATCGCCAGTGTTTCAAAGGAACTGGGTATCCTGACGGTAGGTATTATTACGATGCCTTTTTCCTTCGAAGGTAGGAAGCGGAAACAATATGCAGAACAGGGAATTGTTGAGATGAAGAAATACGTAGATGCATTACTGATCATCTGCAATGATAAATTAAGAGATCTTTTTGGAGATCAACGACTCTCAGCCGCTTTTGGCCATGCTGACAATGTTCTTGCGACCGCAGCAAAGGGTATTGCTGAAATTATCACAGTTACTGGGTATATCAACGTTGATTTTGAGGATGTAAAGACAGTGATGAAAGACAGTGGGGTAGCCATTATGGGTTCAGGAATGGCAAATGGTGAGAACCGTGCCGTAAGAGCCATAGAAATGGCGTTAAACTCTCCTTTACTCAACGATAATAACATTGAAGGGTCCAGCAATCTACTTCTTTACATTGCTTCCGGAAAGGATGAGATCACAATGGATGAAGTGTCGGAAATCACAGATTATATTCAGGAGAAGACAAAAAATTCAGCCGAAGTGATTTGGGGAAATGGAATTGATGAATCATTGGAAAATAATATTAGTGTAACCATTATCGCTACGGGATTTGATGAGGATCATAAGAAGAAACCGATTGGAAAAGAAAAGCCTTCAATCATCATTCCGCTCTATAACCAGGATGGAGAAACCACAGTTACGGATGTTCTGGCTGTTCCCTCTGAAGGAAAGGAATTTAGAATAGAACCACCATCAGAAATGATCATAAATATAGCAGCGGAACCTGAAACCAGTTTTCAAGTTCTCGAGAAGGAACCAAACTCAGAAATGAGCACTCCTTCCCGTTCATTTAGCTTCGACCTGGAGCCAGAAGATACTGAAAAACACAGAATCATTCACGAAGAGCCCGCTGAAGAAAAGAGATATGAGAACAAAAAAGAGGTCGAAGTTCCAGTCTCGGAAATTCTATTTAGGCCTTCCATACGGCCAGTGCAAAAAACAGAGTCAGAAGTTCACCAAGAACATCCTGAAATGGAGAAGATCATGAATGACCGGGTAAGGAAACTCAGATCTTTGAGTGAACAGCTTAAAACTCATCCTCCTTTAGAGACCCACCTGGCTGAAATCGAGAGTATACCTGCTTATAAACGTAGAAATATTGAGCTTTCTGACGTAACACCGTCTTCAGAAACACAGATGCCACTATATACCGTATCCGACAAGGATAAAAATATGGAACTCAAGAAAGAAAATTCTTACTTAAACACAAATGTTGATTAATCATGGAACTTGAAATACTGATCAATAACGATATCAAGAGCGCTATGTTGGCCCGTGATCCAGAAAAGCTGGAAGCCCTCCGCGCAATTAAAGCAGCTTTATTACTGGAGAAAACCAAAGAAGGTACAACAGGTGAGATCCCGGAATCGGTGGAGCTTAAACTTGTACAGAAGCTGGTAAAACAGCGGAGAGAATCAGCTGAAATATATGCTGCTGCCAATCGGGAAGATCTTGCAAAAAAAGAACGTTTTGAAGCTTCAATTATTGAAAAGTATTTGCCCCAACAGATGGGCGAAGAGGAATTGACCGGAATGATCAGGCAAATCATCATTCAGGTTCAAGCTACTTCTATTAAAGATATGGGGAAAGTGATGGCGGCAACATCAAAGGAACTTGCCGGGAAGGCTGATAATAAATTGGTTTCAGAAATAGTTAAGAAACTTCTCGGAGCCTGAAACGGTAAATCCTTTTCCTAAGCGATTCCAGAGTTCCGGGATCGCTTTTTCTATTCTTTGAATACACTATCTTTTCTGAATTTCTTTTCTTTGTATCTCTCTAAGATGCCGGAAATAAAACAAGCCAGGTTCCACATGTATTTCCATTTCCCAAAACCCAAACGAACATCTGCATACCATCGTTCACCACGAAGAACTTTACCAAAGGCTTTCCATGCACGATCATTGTTTCCAACAAAAGAATGAATCCTTAAGGGCACAGCATTAAAAATATGTTTGATCCTTGTTGCTTCCAATAATTCAGTCAAAAGTTCCTCATTAATCTTACCGGAATACCCATTCATCGAGTTTACTTTTCCTGAGAGGAACTCGATACAAGATTCGGCAGCAAGCTTTCCGCTTCTAACAGCATAATAAATCCCCTCACCGGTAAGTGGATCTCCTAATCCTGCCGCATCGCCTGTTACAATAACAAACTCATTATGAAAAAGGGATTTTCTGGCACGAACCGGAATGGGCCATGATGCTTTTGAAATTGTTTCCAGAAAATGAATTCCATGATCAGGAGCAAATGCTGGGTCATAAGAAATTGATTTAATAAAATCATTGTAATATGACATCATCCCTTGTGATAAGTTTGCCGGTCCCCCAACCCCGATGGAAAAATGATCCTTTTTCGGGAATACCCATGCATATCCACCTGGTATTGTTCCCCAATCGAGGAATACAGTTTCGGAATACCGCATCAGGTCAACCGGGCTGGCCTTTACTTCTGCTTCCCAGGCAAGACCCATCTCTATGGAATCACGCAGGCCTGTCCCACGGGAAACAATTCCTGAAGCGCCTTCTGCTCCAATCAATAAACGTGTTCTATAAGATCTTTCTTTTGATAAAACTGTAACGCCAAAGCGATCCTGCTGAAAAGAAAGAACCTGCTCCCCCATGCTGACATTGGCCCCTGCTTCAATTGCTTTTTGCAGCAAATAACCATCCAAATCGTTTCGCATGGTACAATACATCAATGGATCTGCTGAATGCCTGGTAAAAACATGCTTAAAATGATGGGAAAAGCGAAAAGAATGAATGGTAGATTCGATAACAGGCGAGAGGTCGAAGGGAATCTCTTTCAGGATTTTATGGGTTAACCCACCTCCGCAGACCTTATATCTGGGAAATGCTGCCTTTTCCAGGATTCTAATCCGAATCCCTTGTGAAGCCAGTAAAAAGGCTGCAATTGAACCAGCCGGACCGGCGCCGACAATTATTACTTCAGCATCAAAGACCATCAAAGCAGAGCAAGTACTTCTTTCAGGAGCTTATCTTTATTTATAGGGGCCACTCCAACCTCTTCACATACAAGTCCACCGGCCAGATTAGAAATATATGCAAGTTCGTAAGGCGATCGGTTTTGGGCAAGACATAATGCTGCCACACTGATAACAGTATCTCCGGCGCCAGAGACATCGGAGATAAAGCGAACATGAGCAGGAATAAAGATATTCTTTTCATCAAGAGCATCTTTCATACTGATCATGACTCCCATTTCAGATAATGTGGCAAGTATATACTTGCAATTTAGCTTTTCTCTTAAGGTTTGAGCAGCCGATATCAGCAATTCACGATTGTTTTGGTCGAATTCAACCTTCATTCCTTCTTTTAACTCTTTGAGGTTGGGTTTGAATAATGTAACTCCTGTAAAATCATAAAAGTTTTTTTTCTTAGGATCGACGGCCATTGGAATATTAAGTTGTGTCGCACGGTCGATCACTTCTTTGATCAGGGATGAATTGAGCACTCCTTTATTGTAATCTTGAAATATGATACCGTCGATCTTCTCCCTGGAAAGAATCTTGTCAATGTTAGACAAGATATCTTCACGGTCATTTTCAGAAAGGTCTTCATCCACTTCTTCATCCACCCGGAGCATCTGGGTGCTATTGCCAAAGATCCTGAATTTTGTGGTAGTTATTCTTTTTGTACTTTGAATGATACCATAAGTCGGGATTTTTTCCTTCTTCAACAATTCAAGAAAAGTTGCACCCTTATCATCCTTTCCAATCACCGAACAAAGGACTGGTTTTGCCCCCATACTTTTGATGTTCATGGCAACATTTGCAGCACCTCCCATTCTATTTTCCCTCTTTCTTAATGCAACAATAGGGATGGGCGCTTCTGGCGAGATCCGTTCAACTTTTCCCCATAGATAAGAATCCACCATCACATCACCAATGATCATGATAGAAAGTTTGTTGAAATCCTCAAAAAGCCTTTTGTAATTGCTTTGTTTATCCATGAAAACCAAAAGATTAATTTTCCTGTGGCACCAAATTGTAATCTGCTATTGTCTTAATATTCCGGTTGGGTTCATCCGATGATACCTTTCCATCCATCAGACGGATGATCCGGTGTGCATGCAACGCTATATCTTCTTCATGAGTAACGATAATTACGGTGTTACCTATTTTATGAATATCCTCGAGTAACCCAAGAATTTCCAGAGATGTTTTAGAGTCAAGGTTTCCCGTAGGTTCATCAGCCAGAATAATAGCAGGGTTATTGACAAGTGCCCTGGCGATGGCGACCCTTTGCCTTTGCCCTCCTGATAATTCATTGGGTTTATGCGCCATGCGATCAGAAAGTTTGACTTCATCGAGAACTTCTGTTGCCCTTTCAATTCGTTTCCCTTTGGTCACCCCGGCATAAATCAGGGGTAACATTACGTTTTCGAGGGCTGTTGATCGAGGAAGGAGGTTGAAAGTTTGGAAAACAAATCCGATCCTGCGGTTCCGAATCTCGGCCAGGTTATTGTCATCCATTTTGCTGACATCTTCGCCATTCAGGAAATAGGATCCACTGGTTGGGGTATCCAGGCAGCCAAGTATGTTCATCATTGTTGATTTCCCGGATCCCGATGGCCCCATGATGGCAACAAATTCATTTTTATTGATCACAATTGAAACAGATCTCAATGCTTCGACAAGGACAGTTCCTACCTTGAAATTCTTAACAATATCGACAATCCGGATGACTTCTTTTTCCATATATTCTTTGATTATGCCTAAAATCTGTATATCAACAAAAATACAACTTTTATCAAAAATGAAGGATAAAATCTTCTTTGCTCAGCCCCTTCCTGAAGAATACCAATCCCATTCTGAACAGGTCTATGGTGATAGTGACTGACGGATTCAACCGGATTTCATTCCACGCTTCTTCCATTTCGTCCGACCAGTGAATGTCGTCAAGTATAAGAACGGAATCATCGTGAATGTGTTGCAAACACTGATAAAAATATTGCAAAGTAGGACCTTTCCGATGATTGCCATCGATAAAAATCAGATCAACTTTTCCCAGATCATGAAGCACGATGGGAAGAACATCTTCAAAAGAGCCAATAAACTGTTTAACATTTGATAAACCCAATAGTTGGAAGTTCTTCTTAGCCATTGCTGACGTTTCCTGGCATCCTTCAATGGTTGTGATTTGTCCTGATGGGTATCCCATTGCCAGATATAAAGTGCTAATCCCCAATGAAGTGCCAAGTTCAACCATGACAGAAGGCTGAAAATACCTCGCAATGCGAAAGAGAAGTTGTCCATAGGCAAGAGACATCCCTGATCTTGTTATGACTTTTTTTATGGGAACAATATGGTGTTGTGAAACAGAAAGCCCGGCACCAGCACCCATGTCAGCCATGTTAATAGATCCCTTTTGATGTAACAGATTTGAACGAAGTTTTTCGATTGCCAGGAATTCTTCCGGAAGGGATCTGTCTCTCAGGATTTGAGAATAAATTTCATAGACAAAAGGGGAATGAAGGTCAAATTTTGATTTTGCCTTTATCCTGTGTCATAAATATCGGAATGCCGATCCTGCTGTTTGAATCATTTTACTAAAAGTCGGGCAAAATTAGATTATTTGGATTAAGACAGCAAGGATGCTTGATTTTTAAGGATAATTACCAAAGGAATGCAGGAATTTAGAGTGTAGGAATTTTGGGTTCTTAACAGTAGAGGAAATATTTCTCTCTTTTCCTTCACCTGAATAACAGAATATTGATCAACGAGTTTTAAAGTTCGATTTGAAAAAACCGAGGGGTTAAACCAGGACTTTTGAGTATATGTGGAGCATATGTGAACAATGTCTAAATTAAAGAATCCATAAGAAAAAACTATTGACGGACTATTGTATGAGTATAGTTGGAGTATAGAATGAGTATAGGGCAAGTAAAGAGAAAAAAACTCATTTGCTTCGTAACCTGGTTATTATAACGATTCAAATGCGTTAGAAAAACGAAGACTACTTTAATAAAAACGGCATTTATTCTTTTTTTGGCTAAAAGTCGTATTTTTGTTTTTAAACAAAGATAGATGATTTTTCATAAAAGTTCAAAGATCGCTGATTATTTTTCTCTTGTCAAGATAAGTCATACTGTTTTTTCTTTGCCTTTTGCGCTTATTGGATTCAGCTTAGCCATTCATGAGACTCGTGATCCGCAATATCTGCGTTTATTGATATTGGTACTCCTTTGCGTTTTTTTTGCAAGAAATTCTGCCATGGGGTTTAATCGTTTTGCAGATAGAGAAATTGACAGTAAAAACCCTCGAACAGCGTTAAGAGAAATCCCAAAAAAGATTATCCGGCCAGGATCTGCATTATGGTTCGTGATGATGAATGCAGGCTTGTTTCTTGGTTCTGCCTATATGATCAACCTCCTTTGTTTCTATCTGGCGCCTATAGCCTTGCTTGTTGTATTTGGATATAGTTTCACCAAACGGTTCACATTTTTATCCCATCTGGTCTTAGGCCTTGGACTTTCCCTCGCCCCTATTGGCGCATACCTTGCTGTGACCGGCCATTTTTCTGCGCTTCCTGTTATTTATTCCGCGATTGTAATTTTCTGGGTTGCCGGGTTTGATATCATTTATGCTTTGCAGGATGTTGATTTTGATAAACACGAGAACTTACGTTCCATCCCTGAAACTTTTGGCAACCAGAATGCTTTGACGGTATCGGCCATATTCCATTTCTTAGCCATTACTCTCACTATTTTCGGAGGTTGGTTTGGAGATTTCCATCACTTCTACTGGATCGGCACATTAATATTCAGCAGCATTCTTTTTTATGAACACATCCTTGTAAAACCATCTGATCTTTCTAAAGTCAACATGGCTTTTGCAACGTTAAATGGCATGGGAAGTGTGGTATTTGCTATCTTTGTGATATTGGATATTTTTACGCACTAATAAACCATGGACAAGAAGAACAAACCTATTTTCGAAAGGCGCATCTTCTGGGATGTAGATTATGAAAAGTTAGACTACGATGCAAAGGCTAACTTTGTTATTGAAAGGGTTTTCGAACGTGGCGATGTTGAAGATATCCGGCAATGCCGAAGGTATTATGGTGATGAAAAAGTGACTGAGGCTTTATTACACGCAAAATATTTACCGCTACATACCATCCACTTTGCCAGCGCTATCATTGATAAACCAGTGAATGAATTCAGATGTTACATATTAAGACAGTTGAACCCAGGACTTTTTCCTTATTGAAGGAGTTAATGGCTATGCCTGAACTTCTTCCTTTTTCGTTGGTCGGGGGAACTACATTGTCGCTTCTTTATGGTCACAGAAGCTCAGTTCATCTGGATTTATTTTATCATGAGAAATTTGATGTCAATAAAATAGCCGGGGTACTCGAATCAAATTTCCAGAGCAGATTTGTCTATAAAAATCCACATACCGGATTTGGAATTTTTTGTTTTATTGATGATGTTAAAGTCGATCTTGTTTACTATCCACATCTTCCAATTGCCATTAATATAAGCGATTATCTTAGGTAATAAAATAATAATGATGAAAACCATCCTCGTATTACTTGTTTTATTTGTCAGCATTCAGGGAAACTTTGCACAAACACCTGAAATTGAAGGTTTATTAAAAACAGCAGAACATGCCAGCGGAAAAGAGAAAATCTCAGCTTTGGCCGACATCAGTAAATGTTTCTATTCCGTTGATCCCCATAAAGGAATTCAGTATGGTGAACAAGCGCTTCAACTTGCTGAATCATTGAAAATTCCATCCGCAAGAAGTAAAGTTTACAATTATATTGGCATGAATTATTTAGCCCTTGCAAATTATAATGAAGCCAGAACATTTTTTGTGAAAGGATATAAAAACGCTGTGATATTTAAAGACTCATCACAAATCGCTTTATATTACAGCCGGATGGGTGTACTTTTTGAAAACCTGGGAAAATTTGATTCAAGCCTGTTTGTATTTAATAAAGAATTAGCGATCAATAAAAGCATAAAGGATGATGAAAGAACCGGGACTTCTTATGAAAATATTGGAACGATCCATTTAAACCGTGGAGAATTTAAAACGGCTATTACTTACCTTCTTCAAGCTGAAACCATTTATGAGAAAATAAAAGAGAGGAAAAAATTGCCATATGTGTTGTTGAAATTGGGAAATATTTACTCGGAAACTAAGGACTACGATCTTGCCGAGAAATGGTTTCAGAAAGGTATAGAACAATCACTCGCGGTCAACGATCAGCAAAAAGCGGGATTGGGATTGAATGGTATTGGAATAATTTATCATAATGAAGGTCGGTATACAGAGGCATTGGCGAAATTTGATGAAGCATTGACCAGGCTAAACCCGTTAACAAATAAAAATATTATCATTGCCATCTATAGCAATATCGGGAATGCTTACACCAATGAGGGAAAATATAAAGAGGCGTTGATATTTCATAAAAAATCGCTGACACTGGCCCTTCAGCAAAACAACCTAATGGGGGTTGCAACCTGCATGGTGAATTTAGGCGACATCTATTTTCAATTAAAAGACTATGTTAAAGCCGGCAGTTGTTATGAGAAAGCTTTGCCTGTTTTTATTTCCAGCAAAGCCTGGTCAAACTTGCTATCAACTTACCGGGCTCTGGTTAATGTCAATAATTCATTAAAAGATTTCGAACAATCAGTGAAATACTTCGAACTGTACACTGGAATTAAAGATTCACTAAACAAAAACGAATTGAATGTTGCCCTTGATTCCCTTAAAGTAAAATTCAATACTGAGCAAACCAATAAGGAAAATCTGGCGCTGGTTAAAACTGAAGCGATGCAAGTCAGAACCATTACACTTCAGCGAAACATGATCATATTAGCCGGAACCCTGGTGATGCTGCTTCTTGTACTGGCTTTTGTCATTATTAGAAACCGGTTGAAAATCATGAAGGCCAAGGAAGCGCTTGAATTGAAAAATGCGGAAATCTCTTCCAAGGCAGAAGAACTTAGAATAACAAATGAGAAGATTTTAGAATTGTCGAAGTTTAAAGATTCAATGAACTCCTTTTTGGTACATGACCTAAAGAACCCGTTGAACACGATCATCAATTTGACCCCAAAACAAGTTACTGAACATCAGATAGAAGTAGTGCAACATTCTGGCAAACAAATGCTGAATGTCGTGATGAACCTTTTGGATATCAGCAAGTATGAAAACAAATCGATGCAGCTATCCACCGAAAATGTTTCAATCACCAGCATAATAAATGAAGCTTATAAAGATACTGCCCATCTGGCAGAACAAAAAAGCATACGGTTAAAGCTTAATTATTCCAGCGATTTTATTGTTAAAGTTGATTCTGTTATCATTGAAAGGGTTTTGGTGAACTTACTTTCAAATGCCATCAAGTTTTCAGGTAATGGTGATACCATAGGGGTAATGGTTGAAAGCGTGAATAATGAGATGTTAAAAGTGCTTATAAAAGACAATGGTGAAGGAATCTGCCCTGAACACCTACCCATCATCTTTGACAAGTTCACACAGGTTAAGGCTAAGAATTCAGGGTTGACACGTTCGACCGGGATAGGGCTCACTTTCTGCAAATTAGCCGTGGAATCGCATTTGGGCGAGATCGGGGTTGATTCCATTGCCGGCAAGGGGGCAACATTCTGGTTTACTTTGCCTATGGCAGACGCAAATCTGAACAGCCTAAAAATCCCGATACCGAAAACAATTCCTGATAAATCAGCCTTTCATTTATCAGAGGATGAAAAAGCAGCATTACTCCCCTATTGTAATCATCTTAAGAACTTAAGTATTTACCAGATCTCGGACGTTAAGAAAATTGTTCACCGCATCGACCATAAAGATTCAGAAAATATTCAAAACTGGAAATCCGGACTTTTAAATGCAATTGCCGACTACAATGAAACTAAATATCATGAACTGATAAATATTACGACTAATGGAAAAGTTTAAAGTCCTGATTGTTGATGATGTTGTTGAGAACATACAAACTTTAACCAGCCTTTTGGAAGAATCGCATCCTGAATACCGGTTGTTTCAGGCAAACGGCGGTAGCGCTGCGATTGAGCTAACAAAGCGGGACTCATTCGATCTTATCATTTCTGACTGGGATATGCCGGTGATTTCAGGCATTGAGCTTATCCAACGGCTAAAAGCCGATGAGAAAACGAACCATATTCCTGTAATCATTGTAACGGGCGTTATGATGACGACACATGACCTTGACATGGCCTTGTCAGCCGGAGCTTACGATTACCTAAAGAAGCCGGTTGACCCGGTAGAGCTTTCCGCCCGCGCTAATTCTGCCCTGATGTTAGCCAGTTGTCATTTAAAGGAAATAGAAAAAAAGAATGTAGAACTGGTTGAAAAAACACTGATCCTTATCAAGAACAACGAGTTTAATATCGAACTGGCAAAGAACCTAAAGAAATTAATGGAGATCTTTGATAACAATGTAGAGGCAAAAGCGCTGATCAACCAGTTAATTGACGAGATTGACCAGAAAATCAAACAGGATAGCTGGCAGCACTTCGAAATAGCATTTCAGAATGTACACTCTGAATTCAGCAAAAACCTGATTTTGCATTTCCCGCATTTGACACCGGGAGAACTGAAGCTCTGCATATTGATAAAACTCGGGATAAATATCAAGGACATGGCGTCGCTGCTGTATCAAAGTCCGGATAGCTTAAAAGTTTCAAGAAGCCGGCTGAGGAAGAAACTTCAGGTGGCGAACGATATCAACCTGCATAATTTTCTGTCGGCATATTAATCTGTTTTTCTTGTCTATCATGTCTTTCTGCCTTCTTACCGGTGGCGAAACAATAATCCCACGCGCTGAAAGCAGGTTTACCTGTTAACCTTTTATTAACCTCATTGCTAACCTTTCGCTAACCTGGCTATGATTTATGGTTGGAAATTGAACAATACTTTTGCTATCAAAATTTAAACCCTATAACAAGATGAAAAAAATTAAAGCACTGTTTTTGTTGATTGCTGTGTTTTCAGCAATCAATGTGGCTCTTGCACAAGCGCCAAATCAATTCAAGTACCAGGCAGTTCTCCGTGACGCAAGTGGAAACATTATACCTAATGCTCCGGAAACCATCATCGTCAATATCTTAATGGGGAGCTCAAATGGCGGCAGCGTGTACCAGGAAACACAAAATGTCACAACTACTGCCCAGGGAATTATCAACTTTAATATCGGGGCAGGCACTGTTAATTCAGGTAATTTTTCTACCATTGCATGGGGAAGCAACCCCTACTGGGTAAAGATCACTCTTAACGGCTTAGTAATAAGCAATGCACAACTACTTAGCGTACCTTACTGCCTTTATTCTGCAGCTTCAGCCAGCAGCCAATGGCTGAATTCAGCAGGCAGTGCTATTTATTACCCAACTGGTAACGTTGGTATCGGAACCAATAGCCCGATAAATTTATTACATTTAGTAAACCCTGCTGACCGCACAAATATAACAGTAGAATCAAGCAGTCCAAACTTTGGACCTGAATTACATTTAAAATCAACAGCAACAGGTGGTCATGAATGGCGTATTGTAAGCGGAGCAAGCGCATCCAACAGTTACGGGGTAGGTTCTTTTGAACTCTATGATGCCGGTGTAGGATTGCCACGATTTGGAATCCTGGCAAATGGCAATGTTGGCATTGGAACCGTTACTCCGTTTTATAAATTAGAAGTAAATGGCACAATCAACGCCACATCGGTATTGGTAAACGGTGTAGCAGTTGTTCCAGGTGGCAACCAATGGACAACATCCGGCAGCAATATCTTTTACAACAGCGGTAACGTAGGTATCGGGACCACAGCACCCGTTTATCCTTTACATGTAGCAGGAGGCGGTATTAAAATTGAAGCAAATCCAGATGCCTATGTAACTTTTGGGCTTAATAGCGGTGATGCCAAACAGGCAATTGGACAATTCAATGGATGGGATCCTACCATGCTCTATCTGAACCCCCGCGCCCATTACGCCGATGGTGTCATGATTGGATCAACTTCTAACAACACCAGAAGCGCTTTGTACGTTTACGGTCCAACCGGTAGCGCTGCCCTGACCGTCGATGGTGGTAATGGCACCGCTATCTATGTTAAAAACGGTGGTGATGTCAGGTTCGTTCCGCAAATCAGCGGTGGTGAGACATTCTTATTTAATGATGATGGGCGACAGGGTATGACAAATATTGGTCCGACATATGCAGGCACAGCTTATATGAATGGTTCAGGCTGGACATTTGCATCTGATATCCGTTTGAAAGAAAACATTGTTACGCTTGATAATGCCCTTGCAAAAGTGTTACAGTTAAGGGGTGTATATTATAATTACAAAATAAATCCTGGAAGAAAAGATATCGGCGTCATTGCACAGGAAGTGCAAAAACAGTTCCCAGAGCTGGTAAATACTGATAGCAAAGGTTATCTTGGTGTATCCTATGAAAAGTTGACAGCAGTATTGATTGAAGCCGTAAAAGATCTCAATGCCAAGGTAGTAAAACTTGAGCAGGCAAACGCTGCTTTGACCGTTGAAAACAATGATCTGAAAACATTGAGAGCTGAAGTTGACGGGTTGAAAAACAGTATTCAGAGCCTTCAAGGATATACCCAGAAATAATCATTTTCTAATAATCTATAGAAATGAAAAAGATATATTTATTATTATCAATGATTCTGGTCTACGCAACCGTGTTTAGCCAAAGCTTATCCCCCACATTGGTCGGTTCAGCCGGTGATGAGACCGATAATGCTACTTATCAGACCTCCTGGTCTATCGGAGAAGCGATTACACAAACTGCCTCTGCAGGTAGCTACATACTAACCCAGGGTTTCCAGCAAGGGTTTTCTCCGATAACCATATCAGGGCCGACTAATTTGTGTGTGAATTCCGGATACTATAATTATTCTACCCAACCTGGTATGACCGCCTACACATGGACTATATCTTCCGGTGGCACGATCACTTGGGGCGGAGGCACTTATCAGATTCAGGTTATTTGGACAGGTACAGGGCCACAAACAGTTTCAGTAAACTATACCAGTACATGGGGTTTTAGACCACCTTCACCAGTAGCACTTAACGTAACTGTAAATGCATTACCAGGCCCTGCAGGGACAATCAGTGGAACTCCCAATGTTTGTGCGGGCGCTAATGGCATAGCCTATAGTGTTGCATCAATAGCGAACGCAACCTCTTATGTATGGACGTTACCACAAAATGCTACCATTACATCAGGAACGGGAACGAATTCTATTACAGTGAACTTTGGTTCAAATGCAGTTTCCGGAAACATCTATGTATATGGAAATAGTGCTTGTGGAAATGGAGCTTCATCACCAGCATTCGCTGTTACAGTTACTCAGCTTCCTGCACCTGCCGGAACCATAACGGGAGAAGCAACTATTTGCGGCAATCCTTCGGGAATAGTCTATTCTGTGGCGACAATCGCAAATGCTACCGGATACAACTGGACCGTCCCGACCGGGGTTGTTATCGTCTCGGGCGCAAATACACAGTCAATCACTGTTAATTATACTTCTACTGCAGTTTCTGGTAACATTACTGTTTTAGGGACTAACTCTTGCGGTAACGGTACTGTTTCCCCGAATTTTGCAGTGACTGTGAGCCCAATTCCGGCGGCTCCTGTAGTTACAAATACAGGAGACACTGTCCACAGTAGCGCTCCTTCCGGAAATCAATGGTATTTTCAAGGAACACTAATTGTTGGAGCTACCTCACAAAACTACGTCGCGACACAAACCGGTTATTATTGGGATATCGTCACGATCAATGGTTGTTCCTCAGCAGAATCTAATCATATACGCATATTTACTACTGGTATAGATTCACATCCAACACCTGTAATCAATGTTTACCCGGTACCAAATGACGGACGTTTTAATGTTTCCTTCACCACACCTTCGGAAGAATTTTTCACAATCAGTGTGTATACCAACCTGGGAGTGAAAATTCATGAAGAAGCGAATGTGGAGGTAAATGGAACAGAAATCAAGGAAATTGATCTAAGGCCAGTACCAAATGGCGTTTATACTGTCATCTTTGAAAATGGAACGACCCAGATTGTCAAGAAGATCGTAGTGAACAAATAGTGAACTATCAAAAAATCCATAATTCATAATTTAGTTTTTGGTTGGTGGATTGTAAAAGTCCTGCTGTTTATAGCAGGGCTTTTTTTATTTTCCCCAGTTGTCACGATCGAGAGATCTGTATTGGATAGCCTCAGCCAAATGTTCAGCCCGGATGTTGGGTTGCTTATCAATATCGGCAATGGTTCTTGAAACCTTTAGGATGCGGTCGAAGGCTCGGGCTGAAAGACCGAGTTTATCCATTGCATTTTTTAGCAATAGGTTTGAAGCATCGTCAAGTTGACAGAATTTTCGTAATACTTTTACAGGCATTTGTGCATTACAATAAATACCAGCCATTCCTTCAAATCTTTTTTCCTGTATCTTTCTTGCCTCAATGACCCTTAAACGAACAATTTCACTTTTCTCAGAAGAACGTGCATCGCTTAATTCACGAAAAGGTACAGGGATAACTTCCACATGAATATCGATTCTGTCGAACAGAGGACCTGAGATCTTGCTCAGGTATTTCTGAACATTGCCAGCCCCGCATTGACAATCGATCTTAGGATGGTTATAATAACCACATGGGCAAGGGTTCATTGCAGCCACAAGCATGAAGCTTGCCGGAAAATCAACCGAAAACTTTGCCCTGGAAATTGTCACAACCCGATCTTCTAAAGGTTGCCGTAAGACTTCCAGAACAGTTCGTTTAAATTCAGGAAGTTCATCGAGAAACAACACCCCATTATGAGCCATAGAAATTTCACCAGGTTGAGGAATGCCTCCGCCACCGACGAGGGCAACGTCGCTGATAGTATGATGGGGCGACCTGAATGGTCTGATGGATACAAGAGAATGGTGATGCGACATTTTGCCGGCAACGGAATGGATCTTGGTGGTTTCAAGTGCCTCCTGCAGGTTCAGAGGAGGCAGGATTGAAGGCAAACGTTTCGCCAACATAGTCTTTCCAGCACCAGGCGGCCCGATCAAAATAACATTATGACCTCCGGCTGCAGCTATTTCCAAGGCTCTTTTAATATTTTCCTGTCCCTTGACATCGGCGAAATCATATTCATACTCATTAATCCTTGAAAAAAATTCCTCCTGTGTATCTATGATCACACGTTCGAGTTTCCCTTTGTCATTGAGAAAGTCGATGACCTGGCTGATGTTTTCCGCCCCATATATCTCCAATTCTGCAACAATTGCTGCTTCTTTTGCATTTTGTTTAGGGAGAATGATTCCTTTAAATCCTTTCCGTGAAGCTTCAATTGCAATCGGAAGGGCCCCTTTCATTGGTTGGAGACTACCATCCAGTGATAGTTCACCAAGAATCATGAAAGATTCCAGCTTCTCCATTTTCACAACTCTATCGGCGGCAAGGATCCCCAAGGCAATCGGAAGATCATAAGATGAACCTTCTTTACGGATATCCGCCGGGGCCATATTAATTACGATCCTTTTCCCGGGGATTTTATATCCGGTATTCCGCAGGGCCGAATCGATACGATGGTGGCTTTCCTTCACTGCATTATCAGGTAACCCAACCATAAAAAAATTGATCCCCTGATCAATGCAAACTTCGATTGTAACTACGATGGCATGAATACCAAATAATGCACTTCCATAAGTCCTGACTAACATAATACCGGATGGGTTCATAAATCTAATCCCTTAATCCGGAATAAATGAAAAGGTAATACGAATTTGGATTTTTTTTATTTCTCAGGTTTGTATCCTGAAAGGGTAAGAATTTTTTGGGCATCGTTTTCCTGCATCATCATTTGCAGGGTTATCTCCGGATTTTTTTGCATAAAAGAACGGATAATCTGCAAGCCGATCCATTCGCCAAGTCGCGGGGGGGAATCTTTAGAGAATTCCATAGTAAAAGGTCCATCAGCGAGAAACATCTGCGAAGATTGTCCATCTGAAGAATAAAGTAACCGGTTTTCAACGAGGGCAGCCCAAACATGAGTTTCGTTTTTTTCAGCCCAACTGTACTGTTCTTTTGTATAATCCATTTTCAGGTATCCGGGAACCTCAGGAATTAAAGCATCCATTATGTATTGCCGTTTTCCGGCTTCAACCATCCCACCCAACAATGTTGCAGGTGCCGGAACTCCCTGATACATCGCATTAACAATTTCCCTGACACAATCGGGAACAATATGATCCTCCTTCATTCTATCGAGCTGATATAAAGCTAGCCCATCAGTCAGGTAAGGCTTAAAATCTTTGCCAAGGTAATTGTCTAATGCGATGATCAAAACACTGTCGACAAGTTGAACAGGATTGGTATAATCTCCACCCGAAATAAACGTATAGACCCGGGGCAATTTTACCTCAGGGAAATAATATTTCCAATGACGAAATGCTTCTGTAAGTCCTTGTTCGACTTTGGTAAGATCCTTATACTGGGTTTCACATGCTTTTTGAAAATCGATATTCCTTGGATTCTCCAGGTAAGCTTTCATGTCATCCAGCTTTTTTGAATCATTTAAATCAGTCCCCAGGAAAAAATAATATTCGTTTTGAATCTGCTCAAGCCCTGACTGAATGCTATTAATCGGAATGTTGAAAAGATCGCGATCGTAGCGATGGATGATGACATCGGGGATCTTTATGCTGGAAACATCAATATTTAGGCGGTTTTTATGCCAATTACATCCGTCAATAACAAGAATGACCAGGAACAATAGAGTAAACCGGTAAAGTTTCACGATGAAATGCTTTTCATTTTTAACGGAAAAAGCAATCAGATATTATGGTCAGGCAGGCCTTCTTTCTTTATCTTTGCCCTATGCTTAAGGAATTCAAAGCTTTTATTGGTTCAGAGAATTTGATCAAAAATGAAGAAAGGACACTTCTGGCAATCAGCGGTGGCATTGATTCAGTGGTCATGTGTGAGCTTTTTCAACAGGCAGGTTTTACTTTTGGGATTGCGCATTGCAACTTTAATCTAAGGGGGAACGAATCAGATACTGATGAATTATTCGTGAAAGACCTGGCAAATAAATATCAGGTCCCATTTTATTGTAAACAGTTTCTGACTAAAAAACTGGCTAAAGAAAAGAAGATATCCATTCAGATGGCTGCGAGAGAATTGCGATACCAATGGTTTGAAGATATCAGGTTGAAGGAAAATTATCATTCCATTGCTACAGGACACCAGCTTGACGACCAATTAGAAACTTTCTTCATAAACCTGTTGAGGAGTACTGGAATAGCTGGGTTTCATGGGATACTTCCCCGTCAGGGGAACCTAATCAGGCCTCTTCTTTTTTCCTATCGTGAGGATATCGTAGCTTTTGCACGGGAAAATAACCTTTCTTTCCGTGAAGATAGCAGCAACTTGGAGACAAAGTACCTTCGCAACAAAATACGTCATGAAATTATTCCTGTGTTCCGTGAATTAAACCAGACATTTTCCCAAATGTTGACAGGTACCATTAAACGGATGCGGGAAACCGAGGTGATCTTCCGGAATGTTTTGGATGAAACAAGAAAGAAAATCATAAGACAAGATATGAATGGGGTAAGAATCCACATCAGTGAACTAAAAAAACTTACACCTATCGATATTTTTGCTTACGAATTACTTTCACCATTTGGTTTCAATGAAACTGCGATCAGCGACATCCTTAAGTTACCTGTTGAATCCTCCGGGAGTGCCTTTTATTCTTCAACTCATCGTCTCATCAAAGATAGGAAAGAACTAATTATAAATCCCCTTTCTGATAAACTAGAATCCAGGGTAAATGTTCCGGAGATTATTATTCACGAAAACAGGAAGGAACTCCGGAAACCCATTCATCTTGCTTTCATAAAACAAACGAAAGATCAAAACTTTTCCATCGATCCTTCGCATGAAATGGCCTATTTTGACGTCAAGAAGATTGTTTTTCCATTGATTCTAAGACGTTGGGAAAAAGGCGATTCATTTTATCCATTAGGAATGAACAGAAAGAAGAAATTGAGCGATTTCTTTATCGATCAAAAATTTTCTATTCCGGAGAAAGAAGACGTATGGTTGCTTTGCTCCGGATCTCAAATCCTGTGGATCATAGGATACAGGATCGATCACCGGTACAGGGTCACTCCCAGGACAAAAGAAGTGATGCAGGTTAAGTGGATTGAGGAAAAATAGCTAACTTTGTCCTTTATTATTCTTTTTAAAACATCTGCCAATCCGATGAAAAAACTTTATGTCTGTTGCCTTGCTTTAGTCTTTTTTCCATTTTATATCTTTTCACAGGTACTTACTCCTGTTAAATGGTCTTTTAAATTAGAACAGACAAAACCTGAAGAAGCAACACTTCTACTCATCGCCACGATCGATCATGGCTGGCATGTCTATGCCCAAGGAAACCCACTCCCTCCCAATGGACCTGTTTCTACAAGCTTTAGTTTTATCAAAACTAAAGATTATCAGCGTATTGGGAAGGTCATCGAACCTAAAGCTATTGAAGAAAAAGATTCCCAATTTGACAACCAAACTCTAAGGTATTTTGAACATAAAGCGGTCTTTAAACAGATAATAAAAGTTCTCAGCAAGAAAGATTTCCAGGTGAAAGGATCACTCGAGTTCATGTGCTGCGACAATGGACAATGCATTCCACCCGATGAAGTTGAATTTACTTTTGACATTAAAGGAAACCCAGCCGGAAATGATGTTGCAGTAGTCACACCTATAGAAAAACACACAGATTCTGTTATAAAAAACACCGATACTGGGAAAGTGGTCAAACTGAAGTCCCCAAAACTAAAAATCACGCTGAAAGCAGAAGGATTGAACAACGAGAAACTGAAATCACTCCTGTTGTTTTTCCTGTTTGCATTTGGTGGAGGCCTTTTAGCTATCGTGACACCGTGCGTTTTCCCAATGATCCCAATGACTGTGACATTTTTTATGCATGACAGTGGAAACAAGAGGAAAGCCCGTTTTCAAGCCATTGTTTACTCACTTTCCATCATCCTGATATATACCCTCATTGGTACGATCCTGGCTTTGACATTAGGAGCTAATTTTGCCAACTTCCTTAGCACACACTGGATCCCCAATGTATTCTTCTTTCTGATATTTATGGTTTTTGCAGCCTCCTTCCTGGGGATGTTCGAAATAACGCTTCCGGCCTGGATGGTTTCAAAGGCAGATAAAAAAGCCGATAAAGGCGGAATAACAGGAGCCTTTTTCATGGCATTTACTCTTGTCCTTGTCTCTTTCTCTTGCACTGGGCCCATCGTGGGATTAATCCTTGTAAAATCGGCCGGTGGGGAAGTTCTATTGCCGATCATTGGGATGCTTGGCTTTTCAATCGCCTTCGCCCTGCCTTTTGGTGTGTTCGCATTTATACCATCATGGTTGGCAAGTCTACCAAAATCCGGAGGATGGCTGAATGTCGTGAAGGTAGTGTTGGGATTTATTGAGCTTGCATTAGGGTTGAAATTTTTAAGCATTGCCGATCAGACCTACCACTGGCACATCCTCGATCGTGAAGTCTATTTAGCCTTCTGGATCGTAATTTTTACTCTGATGGGATTTTACCTGCTTGGGAAATTGAAATTTCACCACGATTCAGATGTGCCTTTTATCGGTGTTCCGAGATTGATTTTAGCCATCATCACTTTCACCTTTGTAATGTATATGATTCCTGGAATGTGGGGAGCGCCATTAAAAGCTTTAGCCGGTTATCTTCCACCCCAACAATCACTTGATTTTGATTTGAGCGCTATTATCCATAACGAAGTGAAAGCAGGAGGCACTGGAGCCACAAGCACTTCCCTGTGTGATGCTCCGAAATACAAAGAATTCCTCGAGTTACCTCACCAATTGGATGGTTATTTTGATTATAAGCAAGCGTTGGCCTGTTCTCATCAGCAGAACAAACCACTGTTTATTGATTTTACTGGTCATGGATGTGTAAATTGTCGCGAGATGGAAGCAAGGGTTTGGGCTGATCCGCAGGTACTCAAGCGTCTCCGTGAAAAATTTATTGTTACAGCTCTTTATGTGGATGATAAAACAGAGGTGCCTCAAAATGAATGGATCACATCAAAATATGATGGGAAAGTGAAGAAATCTATAGGGAAGATCTATGCCGACCTTCAGATCTCAAGATTCAATGTCAATGCGCAGCCATATTATGTTTTGCTTGATACAACAGGAAATCTGCTTACCACGCCTAAAGCATACGATCTGAATGTTGACACCTTTATCAAATTTCTTGACACAGGTCTTGACAATTTTCAGAAACAGCAGAAAAAATAGCTGTGCAACCTATATATTCTCTCTAAACATAGGAGTAACTCAAAAGTAATCCAATACTTTACAAACTTTCTTACCTTTGTAATTAGGTACAGTAACAGGGTTATGGATAAATATTCATATTTGAATGCGATGGATAATTCCGCTTTCGAGGAATTGTTCTTAAAATATAAAGAAGATCCGTTATCAATTGATGTTGGCTGGAGAGAATTCTTTAACGGATTTGAATTTGCATTGAAGAACTACAAAAAGACGAAGGGAGAAATTCCACTCTATCCTGATGAATTCAAAGTGATCAATCTGATTAATGGGTATCGTTCCAGAGGACACCTTTTTACCCTTACGAATCCTGTTAGGACACGCAGGCAATATAAACCCACACTTGACATTGAAAATTTCGGATTAACTAAAGAAGATCTTTCAAAGACATTCGAGGCCGGGAAGGAATTAGGTATTGGCAAAGCTACTTTACAACATATTCTGGATCACCTGAATCAAACTTATTGCCAATCTATCGGTGTGGAGTTTCAGTATATACGTAATCCTGAGATCATTGAATGGCTTAAGTCGAATATGGAGATCACACAGAATACACCTGGCTTCAATATCGATCAAAAGCAAAAGATCCTTCGCAAGCTTGCAGAAGCGGTTCTCTTTGAAAAATTTATTCATAAAAAGTTTCCGGGACACAAAACTTTTTCGCTCGAAGGGGTTGAATCTTTAATCCCTGCATTGGATGCCATCATAGAGACAGGTTCCGCGTTGGGAGTGAAAGAGTTCGTTATCGGAATGGCTCATCGGGGACGTCTCAATACCTTGGCGAATATCATGCAGAAGCCCATTTCTGCAATTTTTTCCGAATTTGAAGGGAAAGAGTATCAGGACATTGAGCTTCTTGGTGACGTTAAATATCATCTGGGTTATTCAAGCAAGATCTCTGGCAAGAATGGTGAGACAATATCTCTGATTCTTGCACCAAATCCTTCCCATCTCGAAGCCGTTGATCCGGTAGTAGAAGGTATTGCCCGAGCCCGAATTGAAAAGGAATACGAAGCAAACGACGAAAAGGCAATCCCCATCCTGATTCATGGTGATGCTTCCATCTCAGGACAGGGAATTGTTTATGAAGTTTTACAAATGTCAGAACTGACTGGATTTAAAACCGGAGGGACCATTCATATAGTCACAAATAACCAGCTCGGGTTCACGACAAACTATATAGATGGCCGTTCAAGCACTTATTGTACGGATGTTGGGAAGACTATTCTTTCACCAGTCTTTCATGTAAACTCGGATGATGTTGAAGCAGTTGTTTATACTGTTCAGCTTGCTACAAAATTCAGGCAACAATTTCATAAAGATGTCTTCATTGACTTGCTTGGTTATAGAAAATATGGACATAATGAAAGTGATGAACCCCGCTTCACACAACCTATTTTATACAAGATTATAGAAACACATCCTGACCCGCTTGAGATTTATGCAAAAAAGCTGGAAGAAGAACAAACGCTTCCTTCACTTGATTTAGCAGGAATGAGGGTTGCAATTAATGAAAAGTTAGAACAAGGGCTGGAAGGCTCAAGGACCATAGAGAAAGGCGACATTTCTCCCTTTATTGGAGATCTCTGGAGAGAAATTCGCAGAGCGACCCTACACGATTTCGATTCTTCCCCTGTCACAGCAGTAGATGAACAAACAATGCTGGAAACAGGACAACGAATCACTTCACCTCCTGAAGGAGTTCCGTTTTTCCGAAAAATCGTCAAACTGCAGGAAGACCGAAGGGAGATGATTGAACAAAAAGGAATGCTGGATTGGGCAATGGGAGAGTTACTCGCGTATGCAACTTTGTTAAAAGAAGGCTTTCCAGTCAGGTTATCCGGTCAGGATTCCCAACGAGGCACATTTTCTCACAGGCATTCCGTGTTGACGGTAGAAGATTCGGAAGAAACATATATTCCTCTTTCCACGATTTCCAAGGGACAGGCAAAGTTTAAGGTGATCAATTCACTGCTTTCTGAATACGGTGTCCTTGGATTTGAGTATGGTTTTGCACTCACTACACCACTTGGTCTTACAATTTGGGAAGCACAGTTCGGCGATTTCAGCAATGGGGCACAGGTCATTATCGATCAGTATATCAGCAGCGCTGAAGAAAAATGGAAAGTGATGAACGGTTTGGTATTGTTGCTTCCACATGGATATGAAGGGCAGGGCCCGGAACATTCAAGCGCCAGAATTGAACGCTTCCTGACCATCAGTGGTCATAATAATATTCAGGTTGTCAATTGTACCACACCGGCAAATTTTTTTCATGTCCTGCGAAGGCAGATACACCGGCCTTTCAGAAAACCTCTGATCATTTTCACACCGAAGAGCCTTTTACGTCATCCACGCTGTATCTCTCCACTGTCAGCTTTTACCAAGGGCGGTTTCCAGGAAGTGATCGATGATCCTTCAGCCGATCCATTTATAGTCAGGAAGGTTGTTTTATGTTGTGGAAAGCTCTATTATGATCTCCTTGAAGCTAAAGAAAAATCAGGAAAGGCGGAAATTGCAATTGTAAGGATAGAACAACTTTATCCACTCCCTTTGATGCAACTCAAAGAAATAGTCAATAAATACAGCAACGCAGATCTGTGGCATTGGGTTCAGGAGGAACCTGCCAACATGGGAGCAAGTGATTTTCTACTTCAAAATTTCAAAGAAGTTGAGTTGACCTTTACAACCAGACCACCAAGCGGAAGCCCTGCAACCGGCTCTTCCCGATTGCATAAGATCCAACAACAATTATTGGTCGAGAAAGCGATGGGGCAATGCAGCTGTGAGGTGGCCAATAAAACCTGTAGGTTGCATTGTTCTGATAAAGAAGATCAATTGAGATAAGGACAATAAACAATCGGGCGAAGAGTTTTTCAACATGTATTAATTTTTTTAAGGAAATTATACTGAATTTAGAAAGGTAAGTGTATATGGCAGCAGAGATCATAGTTCCAAGCCCGGGGGAATCGATCACCCAGGTACAGGTGGCAAAATGGCTGGTAAAAGACGGGGAGGAAGTGGAAAAAGACCAGGAGGTGGTGGAAATTGATTCCGATAAGGCCTCTTTTCCTTTGACGGCCACAGAAAGTGGCAACCTCAAGATCCTCATTGCAGAAGGAGAAACTGTAGCAGTGGGAACCATTCTTGCCAGGATAGAGCCCATAAAGGGAGAAAAGAAGACCTCCCCTATTCCAATTCCAGAAGTTCAGGAACAAAAAGAAAATCTAACGATACAAGACAAGAAACCATCTGCCCCCTCAAAAACAGGAACACACATAACACCTCTTGCAGAAAAACTTCGCTCTGAAAAGAACCTTCAGAAAGAAGAAGTTTTTAAAGCTTTTAAAGGAAAACGAATTGGCAAAAAGGAAATTGAATCTTTTGCTGTAAAAAGGATAAATCATGGTAAATCTGCCGATTATACAGGGTCTAGGGACTATGAACGCCGAAAACTTTCCATGCTGCGTCTGAAACTAGCTGAAAGGCTTGTTGCTGTTAAAAATGAGACAGCCATGCTCACCACATTCAATGAAGTGAATATGAGGAAAATACTCGAAATCAAAGACAAGTATAATGAAGCATTTAAAGAAAAGTTCGGTGTAGGCATTGGGTTCATGTCATTTTTCTCAAAGGCAGTCACGCTGGCATTAAAGGAATTTCCCCATGTCAATTCCATGCTGGATGGAGATGAGCTTGTAATACCTGATTTTGTCGATATGAGTATTGCTGTCAGTGCACCGAAAGGTTTGGTTGTACCGGTAATCCGGAATGCAGAATTAATGAGCATACCAGAACTTGAGATCAAAATTAAGGAATTGGCTATAAAAGCAAGAGATAACCGCATCACAATTGATGAAATGAAAGGAGGCACTTTTACTATTACGAATGGAGGAGTATTCGGGTCCATGATGTCAACTCCTATTCTGAACCCTCCGCAAAGCGCCATCCTTGGAATGCATAAGATCATTGACCGTCCGATTGCTTTAAATGGGAAAGTTGAGATCCATCCAATGATGTATGTTGCTTTATCATATGATCACCGTGTGATTGATGGAAAAGAGTCTGTGAGTTTCCTGGTGAAAGTGAAAGAATACATTGAAGATCCGGTAAAAATGGAAATGGAAGGCACTGATTCTGTGTTGATGTTAATCGGATTATAAAAAAGAGTGGATTGCTTCTTCCCATTTAATTACAAGTAAATATTGCAGAGGAAAGAACAAATGAGAAAGTATGTTGATTTTTTGGTAATTGGATCTGGTATTGCAGGTTTGACTTATGCGCTTAAGGTTGCCAAACACGGAAAAGTTTGTATCATAACCAAAGCCAAACTTGACGATACTGCCACGAGTTATGCACAGGGAGGCATTGCTGCTGTTACTTATACACCCGATTCTTATGAAAAACACATTCAAGACACGCTGATTGCGGGAGATGGACTTTGTGATGAAAATATTGTACGCATTACGATAAAGGAATCCACAGAGCGAATCAGGGAATTGATCCACTGGGGCATCAAGTTTGATAGAACTAAGACAGGGAAGTTCGATCTTGCCAAGGAAGGTGGCCATTCTGAGTATCGTGTCCTTCATCACAAAGATAGTACTGGCAGAGAAATTGAAAATACCCTAGTTGAACAAGTTAGGAAGCATCCAAAGATTGAAGTGATTGAAGATAATTTTGCTATTGACATCATTACAGAACATCATCTTGGGATAGAAGTGAACCGCCGCACACCGCATATTACCTGCTTTGGAGCTTATCTCCTGAATCCGCGCACCCATCTTGTGGATACCATTCTTTCGAAAACAACCCTTATCGCTACTGGTGGAGCCGGACAGGTATATAGCACAACTACAAATCCACCCATTTCTACTGGCGATGGAATCGCGATGGTTTATAGAGCAAAAGGGACAATCGAAAACATGGAGTTCATGCAATTTCACCCTACCGCTCTTTATAATCCGCAGGAAAAACATTCATTTCTGATTTCTGAAGCAGTCCGGGGTTATGGTGGGATATTAAAGAATTCTGAAGGCAAAGAATTCATGCAGAAGTATGATCCCCGTCTTGGTCTTGCACCCAGAGATATTGTGGCCCGTGCTATAGACAATGAATTAAAGATACTTGGAGACGATTGTGTTTACTTGGATTGCCGGCATCTGCCGAAAAACGGTCTGATCAATCATTTTCCGACCATTTATGCTAAATGCCTGAGCATTGGCATTGATATCACAAGGGATATGATTCCTGTAGTGCCTGCTGCTCATTATACCTGTGGAGGGATCAAGGTGGATGAGAATGGCAGAAGTTCTATTTCACATCTCTATGCTTCCGGGGAATGTTCCTGTACAGGATTGCATGGCGCCAACCGCCTGGCATCAAATTCATTACTGGAATCGCTTGTATTTTCTCACAGGTCAAGTGTAGACGCAATTTCATCGGCAAAGAACATTGAATTTAACGATCTTATCCCAGACTGGAACGCTGAAGGTATGGTTTATAATGAAGAGATGATCCTGATCACACAATCACTCAAAGAACTACAATCAATCATGAGTGCTTACGTTGGGATTGTCAGGTCGAATCTAAGGTTAAAAAGAGCATTTGACAGGTTGGAAATCCTATACCAGGAGACCGAAGCGCTTTATAACAAATCAATCCTGACTCCACGTATCCTTGAACTCCGTAATCTGATCAATGTCGGGTACCTGATCATCAAAGCAGCCACCATCCGTAAAGAGAGTCGGGGATTGCATTATTCACTCGATTTTCCAAGGATCATTGAAAAGAGATAGTATATGGCGCTGATTAAATCCGTGAAAGGAGTAAAACCGGTATTCGGGAATAATTGTTTTTTGGCAGACAATGCAACTATTACTGGTGATGTTGTAATGGGGGATGATTGCAGTGTATGGTTCAATGCAGTCGTTCGTGGAGATGTTCATTCTATCCGTATCGGCAACAATGTGAATATACAGGATGGGGCTATCATTCATTGCACTTATCAGAAAGCCCCGGTTAATATTGGAAACAATGTTTCCATTGCGCACAATGCCATCGTTCATGGGTGTACAATTCACGATAATGTTCTGATTGGTATGGGAGCAATCGTTATGGATGGCGCCATTATTAGCAGTAATTCCATTGTAGGGGCCGGAGCATTAATCAAAGAAGGCACAATTGTAGAATCAGGCTCAGTATGGGCTGGAGTTCCGGCTGTAAAGATCAAAGATATTGACCAAGATCTTTTAGAAGGACAAGTGAACAGGATCTCCAAGAATTACACAATGTATGCAAGTTGGTACGATAAAGAAGAGTGATCTTTTTAACCCTCTCTTTTCACAAAATAATATACTCCGAATGATTTAATGTTTGCAGAACCCCTTGAAGCATCAATAATCAGCCTGATTTTTGTTCCTTTTGTATCATTGATTCTAAGCAATCTTTTATAGCCAACTGTCGTTCCGCTTGCACATTCCTTCCATTCTGAACCTGTCCAATAATCGATATGGAATTTCTCAATTCTTTGACCTTTTGTAATATCCTCCTTTAAAAGGACAGTATTAAAAACTGTTTTTCTTTTCCATTCATAATTCAACTCAGTCAAAAAGCCTTGGGCAGAACTATCCTTCACAGCACAGCCGTGGTGTTTGACGTCATTGATAAGTAAAGGTGCTTTATATTCCCTGGCTTCATAAAACCATTTATGTTTATTAATGAGATTTTTTCTGAATATTTGCTTTATTGTCTTATTCATTTTCATAAGGCTGACTATGTCCTCCTGCTGGATTAATCCTTTCTTGTTGGGAGGAATATTTAGAAGAAGTACTGAATTCCTGCCTACTGAATTAAAATAGATATCAACCAGTTCTTCGGGTGTTTTTACAAGAGAATCTTCCTTCTCATGATAAAACCAACCAGGGCGAATCGAGACATCAGTTTCAGCAGGATACCAGCAAAGATTTTTAGCTTTCAAGATTTTATCCCGTCCCCCAAGGTTCTGTTCCATAAAATTATGTGGTAGAAAACCATCATCCAACTGGTTGGAGTCAAAACTATTATGGACGGAATCAGTGCTTACAATATCCGGTAAAACGCTCCATTCCGTCTCTCTTGCATACCCTGTCTCAGTGCCAACCCATCTGATATCAGGCCCCATGACCGCAATCAAGCATTCGGGTTGCAACTCTCTAACTACTTTATAATAAGAAGCCCAGTCGTAAATCTGTTTCTTTCCATTAGGGCCCTCTCCACATGCACCATCAAACCACACCTCGGTAATCTTCCCATATTTGGTAAGCAACTCCCTGAGCTGGTTCCGAAAAAACTCATTGTATAGGGGCGAATCGCCATAGAAAGACTCATGCCGGTCCCAAGGTGAAAGATAGACCCCAAATTTCAACCCATATTTACGACAAGCATCGGAAACCGCTTTAACCACATCCCCTTTTCCGTTCTTCCATTTGCTTCTCGCTACTGTATAATCCGTAAAATTGCTAGGCCAAAGGCAAAAACCATCATGATGACGTGCAGTGAGAATGATCATTTTTATTCCTGCATTGTGAAGTACTTTAGCCCATTGATCTGCATCAAACTCAACCGGATTAAACAACTCAGGATCTTCATGCCCTTCTCCCCATTCTTGTCCGGTAAATGTATTCAATCCAAAATGAGTAAAGGCAATAAACTCCATTTGTTCCCAATCAAACTGTTCTTTAGTGGGAACGATGTTAGCAGCTTTCTCAATGATTTGAGAGGGAGTATCTGTTTTCTGGATCTGTACTAAAACAGGTTTCGGATGTTCACCTTTAAGCGGTTGAGAAATAGCAGGTTCTATCAAGGGAAACAAAACAAGAAGTATTATAAACGAGGTAAATTGTTTCATAACCAGAATCTGGTATTATTCAATTCTTTAATCCCGATTAAGACCCTTCATGCGATAAAAAAAGCCGTTTTATTAAAACAGCTTTTCTTCTTTACTGAATTGCGAGCTTTATTGAATTCCAAGTTTTTTCTTAACCAGTGGAAGAATGTCATCAGTTGCTTCAGTATAAAGTAAAATATCTTCAATGGCATTGATAATGTAAGTGTATTTATTTTCTTTAGCCACTTCTTTTATTGCTGCTTTTGCCTTTGTGACAATTGGTTGTAAAAGTTCCTGTTGTTTGGCTTGAAGATCGGTTTGAGCTTTCTGTTGGAATGCTTCAATCCTTCCTTGAAGGTCTGATAATTCTTTTTCTTTTGTTTGTTTAATCAAGTCTGACATTCCTGAAGATCCCTGTTGATATTCAAGACCTTTGTTTTCAAATTCAGCCCTCATTGCATCCAGTTGGTCGGAAAGTGTTTGCTGGTATTTCTGTAATTTGATCTTTACAGAGTCAATTCCTGGCATTGCAGCCACAAGGCCATTGAAATCAACATATCCAACTTTCTGTACAGTCTGAGACTTAGATGTAGATGAAAGGACAAAGATGAAGGCAAAAATTGCAATTATTTTTACTACGTTTTTCATTTTCTTTATTTATGATGGTTAATAATTTTTTAAGACTGCAAAATTAAAAATATTTATGAATTCAAACTGATTAATTGGTTCTATTTCTTTTCTTTCAAAGAACCTGAATTAGGTTGTTCTGTCTTATTTTCTCCTTGCTGAGTCCCTTTTAAGGAACCTGCTCCCCCTGGCTCAGTCCCTTTTTGTCCTGCTGGTGTACGTCCTTTCCTTCCGGCGGTAGCAGTACCCAGGTTATCCAGAACCTCATCGCTTATATCATATTTTGGGCTTGCAAAAAGAATGGTCAATGCGCCGGCTTTGTCAAATATCACTGCATAATTATTATTGGTTGCAATTTCCTGAATTGCATTGTAAACCTTCTCCTGAATTGGCTTCACCAGTTCCTGCCGTTTCTTCATAAGGTCACCATTTTGCCCAAATCGTTGCTTCTGAAGGTTTTTGGATTCTTTTTCCTTATCTGCAATTTCCTGTTCTTTTTTCTTTTTCATGTCTTCAGGCAGCAATACAGCCTGAGCCTGGAATTCCTGATTCATTTTATCAATCTCAGCAAATTTTGCTTCAATTTCTTTTTGCCATTGTGTTGAAACTTCATCCAGTTGTGCTTGGGCTTCGGTATATTCCGGAAGGTTGTCAAGAATATATTGTGTGTCGACATAGGCAAATTTCTGGGCATGCACAACAATGATAGAAAACAATAAAACGATCGTTACAAGGAATAATCTTTTCATTATATCTTTCTCCAATTATTTTAATTCATGAATAACTTTTTGATAATTCTTAAACAATTGATTTTTTTCTAATCGATAGAGGAATTTATAGAGAAATGGAATTGACTGCCATTTACACCAGGAACACCCCTGAGCGGGTCAAGGCCATAACCCCAGTCTAAGCCGAGAAGCCCAAACATCGGAAGAAACACACGTATACCGACACCGACCGACCGGTAAACATCAAATGGGTTCACATCCTGCCATTTTAACCAGTCGTGACCAGCTTCCATGAAGGTAAGCCCATATATAGTTGCACTTGGGTTCAAAGAGATTGGATAACGTAATTCAAGTGTGAATTTTTCATAGACAGTTCCGCCCAAGCTGTTTGGGTAGTTTGGGGTCAGTGCATTGTTTTCATATCCCCGGAAACCAATCAAATCGCGTCCATCCATGTTGTTGTATCCTGTCAATCCATCTCCTCCGAGGTAGAATCTTTGAAATGGAGTAATTCCTATGTTATTATTGTAAGCCCCCAGGAATGCAAATTGTAACCGGGGTGTGAGTACAAGTTTATCGATCAGGTTAATGTACCAAGCTGCTTTAAATTTAAACTTGTAGAATTCTACCCATTCGAACTTTGTTGATTCAGCCATGTCGGCATAATCAACTTTTCCACGGAAAAGTGAATAGGGAGGAGTAAATTCGAACAAATTACTGATTTCCGAGCCCGACCTAGGATAGATCTGTTGATCAATTGAATTGCGAGAAAGTGTGACGCTATAGCTAATTGAATTATAAATTCCATTGCCTCCGCCAAAAGAGAAAATCTGGGTATAATTATGAGAATTATATCGATTAAAGTTGATGGCTTGATAAAGGACAAAATAATCATCCGGCCATTTGAGATTTGTTCCCAATCCAACAGAAATACCATCTATTTTAAAATATGCATATGTAGTATCCGTAGAGGCAACGCCGTTAGTATACTTTGAATGAACATATGAAAGGCTCAAAGCAAGTGGTTTTTTCCCGCCAACCCAGGGTTCCGTAAAAGAGCAACTGTAACTATAATACCCCTGCCCATATGTCTGGAAACGCAAACTCAGTTTTTGTCCATCCCCTGATGGAACTGGTTTCCATTTTTTAAAATCAAAAAGGTTCTTGAGAGAAAAGTTATTGAATGATAATCCAAGAGTTCCAACAATCCTGCCGTATCCCCATCCTCCCGATAATTCAATCTGGTCGGCAGAAGTTTCTTCTACATTATAATTAATGTCAACAGTTCCATCATCCGGATTCGGAGTAACATCGGGAGAAATCTTCTCAGCATTAAAATATTTCAATTGCACCAACTCTCTTTGTGACCGGATGAGTTTGTCACGGCTGAAAAGTTGTCCAGGGCGTGTTTGAATCTGACGCAAAGCAACATGATCGTTGGTCTTAGTGTTTCCGGTGACCGTCACTTTATTCAATGTAGCTTGTTTTCCTTCCCGTATACGTATTTCTATATCGATGGAATCATTTTCAACATTCACTTCAACAGGCTGTACTTCAAAGAAAAGATAGCCATCGTCCATGTATAATGAACTGATATCGCTACTATTTGGATTGTATTTCAATGCAGTTTCAAGTGCAGTCTGATTATAAACGTCTCCTTTTTTGAGTCGTAAGATATGGTTCAGAAAATCATTTGTGTATTTGGTGTTACCCACCCATGTAATATTACGAAAGTAGTATTTTTGACCTTCTTCAACCCAGATATTGATTGATACCGTATTATCACGATTCTTAGAAATTGAATCGCGGATAATTTTCGCATCACGAAATCCTTGCGTATTGTACTTAGTAATCAGTGAGTTTTTATCCTCTTCATAATCTTCTTTGATGAACTTTGCCGATTTAAAAATGCGAAAACGGATATTATCATATGCATGTTTTTCCATGATATTCGCAATTTCGACGAAATCGACATGAAAAACAGCCGCTGCCATTTGATAAATCATTTTATCAATGTCATTCATTGGATTGAAGATCCCTTTTTCTTTGGTCTTTTTTAAACCCGCTTTGATCTGTTCTGTTGTCAGATTGTGATTCCCATGAATAGTAATGTTGTAAACTTTGACTTTCCCATTCTTATGAATATCGATGGATAAGCTGACTTCATTAGAAGATGCAGAATCCTTCTTTTGAAAAACTTCCACTTCTGCATTTAAAAACCCTTTATCGTTGTAATATTTCCGAATAATGTTTTTTGTCCGCATGATCATATTATCGGTTACATACTCCCCTTTTGAAATATGGATCTTTTCACGAATATTATCTGCATCCGATTTCTTTACTCCAGTAAATGAGAAATGAGAAAGTCTGGGTCTTTCTCTAAGGTAAAAATTCAGATAAAGTTGATTATCGACAATCTGGGAGATAGAAATCTTTACATCTTCGAATAATCCCTGATCCCATAGTTTCTTGATAGCCTGAGTAATTTTATCACCTGGAATTCTAACTTTATCTCCAATTGTCAGTCCGGAAAGCATGATCAAAACATTATTATCGAGGTATTTTACCCCTGTTACGGTTATCCCTGAAATAATATATTCTTTTGGGTTAGCATAATCAATATTCATGTTATCCCCAGATGAAATCTGGGCGTGCACCGGGTGAAGTAACCAGGTAGTAAAAAAAAGAAGAATAAAAAATTTAAGTTTCATCCGGTATTAATTGAGATGGCGTTTTTTAGATTGTTGTAATTGTTCGCTGGTCATTCCAAATCTTCTTTCCCTTCCCTGGTATTCAACCAAAGCTTTATAAAATTCCTCTTTAGAAAAATCCGGCCATAGTGTTGGTGTAAAATACAATTCACTATAAGCAATTTGCCAAAGCAGGAAGTTGCTCACCCTGAATTCTCCACTGGTACGAATCAATAGCTCAGGATCGGGAATAGCTGATGTCGAAAGAAAACTAGTAAAAGAACATGCCGTGATATCATCCACTTTCAGTTCACCATCAATTACTTTTCGGGCAACAATACGTGCAGCTTCAACAATTTCCCAACGTGAACTATAACTCAATGCAAGCACCAATTTTAAACCTGTATTAACAGAAGTATCTTCAATTACTTTCAAGAGCTCAGTATAGCTTTTAGAAGGAAGGTTTCCAAGGTCACCTATTGCCATCAAACGAATATTGTTATCCATAAATGTTTGGCGTTCATTATTCACCGATTTGACTAAAAGTTCCATCAAAGCATTGATCTCATATTTTGGTCGATTCCAGTTTTCGGTTGAGAAAGCGTACAAGGTAAGAAATTGTATTCCCAGCTCGCTTGCTGCTTCAACAGTTTCCCTCACGGCATCCACACCCTTTTCGTGCCCCAACGTTCTCAGATAGCCTCTTTTTTTTGCCCAGCGGCCGTTTCCATCCATAATGACAGCAACATGAACAGGGATTCGGTCTTTTATTATCTTTTCTTTCAGGCTCATTCGGCTATATATGTACGAATCCTTTAAAAATGTTTGTTCTCTCTGCATTTACGTTTTCCTCTCAGGTCAAATTTATAAGTGACCGTTAGTCCGGAAAATGAATACCAATCCTTTGTTTGCGGATTTCCCCGCTGCATTCCAGGCAAATGGTTTTTTGTCGGGTCAGATAACTGTCCACCTATATCATTCGGTCCAATTGCAGATCCAGTAAGGTAATATGTTGTGCTGACGTCATCAATATAGTCAGTAAATGTTTTGTGCATTTCCCAAAAGGCCGTCATTCCGATCTTCTTCCCGATACTTACTTTTACACCCAATCCAAATGGAATCTGCAATCCATTTGTTTTATAAAGTTTTCTGCCATTATAACCGACTAATTGTCCTTCAGTTCCCAATGGTTGTAATTTTACACCCCCCGACATAGGTTGAAAGAAAAACCATCCAATCCCGGCGTAAAGATACGGCGTTATCCAATTCCATCGACTACCTGTAAAATACTCAAAAAAATTAAATTCAGCCATCGCTGATATATCTGTGATGGGACTCTCAAATTGAAGGTTACGACCAGGAAGAAAATTTGTTTTTTCCGAATTGCCTTCGACTTTACCACGGGTAAACTCCAATTTAACTGACCAACGGTCATCAATATTATATCTTCCCATAGCACCATATGCCAATTGTGCCATTCTGAAATGTACACCAGGGTTAAGGTCGCCAAGATAATAAGAGTCTCCCACATAGACTCCTGCTTCTATTGCCGTTTGTGCTTTGCTGTTAATGCTAGTCCATAGACAACTTATCAGGATAAATAGAATAAATGAAAAGCTCCGTTTAAGCATCAATTTACAAATAGAATGAGTCTTGATTTTAAAATGCATTAAAGGATCTTGCAATTAACTGGATAAATAACGAAGGTTCGCTCTTTTTATTGGAAGACCATGTGGAAAACCACTAAATTTTAATTAGTTCCGGATATCCAATCCCCAATTCAACTTTGCACGGATTGTTTCAAAAAAATTCTTACCCGACATCCTGACGAGATGGATCTTGAAATCTTCTTTTTTGATTACCAGTTCCAAAGGAACATCTAATTTCCGGATTCTGGAATCCAGTCCTGCATAACATTCAATATCTCTTGATTCAACCATTAACCTTATAATACAGGTATCGGGGATCACAATGGGTCGAACTGTCAGGTTGTGGCTGGCAATAGGAGTAATTACAAAGTTTTCCGAGTCCGGAGTAAGAATGGGGCCAGTACAACTTAGAGAATAAGCAGTTGAACCAGTTGGTGTGGCAACAATCAAGCCATCTGCCCAATAAGTATTTAAAAATTCATTATTCACAAATGTTCTAATGGCAAGCATTGAATTCGGGCTACTCTTATAAATGGTAAAATCATTCAAGGCATAATTAAAATCACCAAACAGTTTTTCTGTTGTTTCAAGACGAATTAATGTCCGTTCATCGATGGAATACTTCTTCCCAATGATCTCATCCAGTGCAGGGAGGATCTGATCCTTTGAAATTCCAGATAAAAAGCCTAGTTTGCCCATATTGATGCCGATTACGGGAATTCCTGAATCGCCAACCAGGGTTATGGTATCAAGCAATGTACCATCTCCTCCGATGGAAACAAGGTATTCAACTTGTCCTCTGATTTCCTGTTGCGTTGTAAATTTTATTGGCTGTTTATCAAAATGTATTCTTTCCCGAATAGTATCATAAAAGGGGCCAAATAGGTAAACTATTCCATCGAGACAAGCAAGCCGGTCAAAAAAGCCCTGAAGGTAAGGAGTATCATTTGCTGAGATCGATTTTCCAAATAAGGCTACCTTCATATAAAATAGTATTAAAAATGAATTAAATATTGAGGTAGTTCATCAGTGAATTGTACCTTTCCTGCAAACTGTCCGTATAAGTGTCTTCTGAAAATGAGGCTTTAATTGTATAATTGTAACGTGAAAAAGTCTGAAGTATAGCTCCTACATCAATTTTGTTCACTTTCAAAGTTACTTCCATACGAGTTGAGTCATTAAAAGTCGTAATATACATTCCAAGCACTTTGGCGTCATTAGATTCGACGATCTCAGCGATCTCTTTGAGAAGATAATCCTTATCATTCAGTTCGAGAATAATAATACCCCCTGGATTATTTAATGCCATTAGGTTTGACAAGTGGTGACTAAGGGTGAAAAGGGTAATAGAACCAAGGTAATGCTTTGATTCATCAAGAACAGGTAATAAGGTCAATTTCAATGCATCAATGACCCGTATGACATCGTAAATATGTTGATTTTCAAAAATGTAAGCATTAGCAAGAGAAAGAGGGTGAGTTCCAATGGGCTCTGCAAAATTGTCATAGGTCAGGATATCCGTATCTGAAATCAGTCCAAGAAATTCCTTATCCTTAACAATTGGCATGTGTGAGACCCGCAATTCGTCCATCAGTCCAAGTGCACTTGCTCCGGTTTCCGAAGGGGACAGAGGTGTAATGGTTTCAGAAATCAGTTGTCGGGCAATCATTGGTCAGGGTTTATCATTCAGGATGCTAAGATAGCTATTATATCTTTTTGAACTAACATTACCAGTTTCCAATCCATTTTTCACTGCACATCCTGGTTCATGAGTATGTGTGCAGTTCTTATACCTGCAATAAGGCAAAAGTCTTTCCATTTCTGGGAAACAACGGGAAATTTCATTCTTTTTAAAATCAATTAGTCCAAACTCCCTGATCCCAGGAGTATCGATAATGAAGCCACCATTTTTGAGTTCGAACATTTCTGCGAATGTAGTTGTATGTTTACCCTTTAAGTGAATTTCGGAGATGGTGCCGGTTTTCAATTTCAGATCTGGTTGAATAGCAGTAATGAGTGCGGACTTTCCAACGCCAGAGTGTCCTGAGAACAAGCTCGTCTTCCCTTTTAACGTCGCATTTATCTGTTCAACATGATCTCCTCTTAAGGCAGATACAGAATAGCATGGGTATCCGGCTTGCTTATAAATCATTTTCAGCTCAGACTCTTTAGATGCCAGTTCATCGTCATAGAGATCTATTTTATTAAAGATAATGCTGGCAGGGATGTAATATCCAGTTGCAGTGACCAGGAATCGATCGATAAATCCAGTTGAAGTTTTAGGACGTGCCAACGTAACAATTAGAAAAGCATGATCGAGGTTGGCTGCAAGAATGTGGGTGGTTTTTGATAAATTAATGGCTTTGCGGACGATATAATTGTCTCTTTCCTTAATATTGGTAATCACCCCCGTTTCTTCATCGAGTTGTTTCTCGAATTCCACTTTGTCGCCGATTGCAACAGGATTGGTAGATCGCAATCCATAAACGCGAAATTGTCCTTTCAGCTTGCATTCAATTCTTGTTCCCTCTTCCGATCGAACCGTAATCCAGCTTCCGGTTGATTTTATTACAATACCTTTCAACATTTAATTCAATTGAAATCCACATTCAGAAAATCAGCTGTAAAGGTAATAAAATCAAAGAAGGTCAAGTTCAGTAAATAGATGAATCACACTGAGCTCATGCCAAAGAATAAATCTTTCCAATCGAACTTTTTACGATTCCTTCAAATTCAAGGTTAAGTAAAGCAGCTGATGTTGTTCCCATACTTAATTTACAATTTATGCATATGTCATCTATCCCGGAAGGACCATTTAAATTCAAATACTCGACCAGCACTTTTTCGTCGGTTGTCATTTCAAGGAAAATCTTTTTCTGAAATCCATCTGGTTTTTTACCTTGTTCTTCCCACCCCATAAGATACCGGATATCTTCGGCTGATTCAACCAGTGCAGCCATATTTTTCCTTATCAATCGATTTGTTCCTTTTGAATATGGATCATTGATTCTACCCGGAATTGCAAAAACATCACGGTTGTAAGAATTTCCGATCTCCGCTGTAATTAGCGCTCCGCCTTTCTCTGCAGCTTCCACGACCAAAATGGCATCACAAATGCCAGCAATGATGCGATTCCTTTTTGGAAAATTCTCACGGTCGGGGTTGGTATCACTTATATATTCAGTAAGAAGCCCACCATTTTTAGTCATCTTTTCAGCCAGTCTTTTATTCTGAGAAGGATAAATCATATTGAGACCATGACCGAGTACACCAATGGTTTCAAGATTATTTTCGAGGGCTGATCTATGAGCGCAACTATCTATTCCATAAGCAAGTCCGCTCACAATCATGATTTTGTCCTGTGCCAATCCGGAAATAATTTTATGGCAGGCATCTTTACCGTAATCAGTAGCATTTCTTGTCCCTACAACACCGATAATCCGTGATTTGTTCAGATCGGCTGTTCCTTTATAATAAATGATGACAGGACTGTCGATGCAATTTTTCAGCCGGGATGGATAATCATTATCCAGAAAGAAAAGAGCCCTGATCCGAAATTTATCAAGAAAAGCCAATTCTTTTTCAGCACGTTGAAGAATCGATTTATCTGCCAGAGCTTCTAAGATCTTTCCACCGATCCTTGGCACTTTTATTGAAAGTTTGTTCTTTTCTTTGAATACAGCTTCGGCGCTACCACAGTAGGTCACCAATTTCTTCCCTAGAACATCACCGATTCCAGGTACCAGTGTCAGGGCTATTTGATACAGAGGCATCTTTTCGCTCACTTTGTAATTTTATAACTTCTTTTTATGATTCTATTCAGTAAGAATAGCTTATGAAAGAAACTTAATCGGCTGAAATGTTAAAAAGTAATATCAAAAGTTAAAATTATTATACAGTATGTGAGTTATTAATCGTTTATTTTTGTAAAAACAAAAGAAGGTTATCGTTTTGAAAGTCCTAGTGTGCCCCCTTGATTGGGGAATTGGTCATGCAACACGATGCGTCCCTGTCATCAATAAATATCTGGAATTTGGAGATGAAGTGATTATTGCCGCTGATGGCAGACCTTTTGAATTTCTTAAAATAGAATTCCCACAATGCCGGTTTATAAGATTGAAAGGGGCTACTATCACATATCCAAAAAGAAAAGGATTTCTCATAAAATTCTTTGCCAGGTCTCCTTTTCTTCTATGGAGCTATTTTCGTGAAAGGAGAGATATACGGAAAATAATCAGATCAGAGAACCCTTCAATAATCGTCTCCGATAACAGATATGGCTTATGGGATCAACAGGTTTATTCAATAATCCTTACCCACCAACTCAATATTATTTTTCCTCAATCAATACATTTTTTGTCAGGTTTTCTCAATGGGATCATCAATCGCCAGATTGAGAAGTTTGATGAATGCTGGATCCCCGACTTTGAATTGCATAATGGTTTAGCAGGAAAACTATCGCATCCTGCCAAATTGCCTGTAAATGCTCATTATGTAGGAATACTGTCAAGATTTTCAGATCCATCAGGAAAACGGAATGTTATCAATTCATGCGACTACGATATATTTGTTGCACTTTCAGGGCCCGAAACTCAAAGAACAAAACTGGAAGAGATAATTTTTAGCCAATTGATTAATTCTGGTTTGAGCGGTATCATTGTAAGAGGTTTGACAGAATTGACAGAGGACTGGAATCTAACAGATAAGATTCGTGTTTTCTCTCATTTGGGAACTGCAAAGATGAAAGAGTTTATCCTAAGGTCGCATATTGTGATTTGCCGTTCGGGTTATTCAAGTCTGATGGACATGGCGACCCTGGGAAAAATTGCTATCCTCATCCCTACGCCCGGCCAAACCGAGCAGGAATACTTGGCCCGCTATCATTTGGAAAAGAAGATTTACTTTTCTATGCCCCAGCATCTCTTTGACCTTCTATATGCCATTGAGATGACACGAAATTTTCCAGGAGTAATTATGCAAAATGATTACAAAGCGCTCGGAGAGAGGATCAAGTCAATAAGAGAGTCAGCGAGTATAATTCAAAAGGCACATTATAAATAACGTAGGTCACTCTGTGACTTTATTATTCTGTGACTTTGTTTTTTTTAAAGCATGCCATATAAGAATGGCACCAGCTAGTATTAGTGGTATACTTAATAATTGCCCTAGGTTCAGGGTCATTGACCTCTCAAAAGTCTCCTGAGGTTCTTTCGCAAATTCAATCAGAAAACGCATGCCAAAGACCATGATTAGAAACATTCCAAATATCATTCCTGGAATAGGTTTGCCATTTTTTTTGTAATAAAACCACCACAGAAAGAGAAAAATTATCAGGTATGATAATCCTTCATAAAGTTGGGTAGGATGCCGTGGATCGAGATCCAATGGATGCTCGGCTCGATGAAATATGAATCCCCATGGTAGTGATGTAATGTGTCCGAAAATCTCAGAATTCATAAGGTTCCCCAAACGTATGAAAAGACCAGAAAGGGCAACAACAATAACAACACGATCCATCACCCAGAAAAAAGAGAGTTTTTTGATCCGTCCAAAAATTAAGATTGTAATAATAATCCCAATTGCAGCACCATGACTGGCTAATCCGCCTTCCCAAACTTTAAGGATCTCAACCGGATGTGACAAATAATAAGAAGGTTCATAAAACAAACAGTGCCCAAGACGAGCACCGACAACAGTCCCTATTACCATATAAGTGGTTAGAGAATCCAATATTGGTACTGGAATATTTTCCTTTTTGAAGAACTTTAGCATAATAAAATAACCAAAGAAGAACGACGAAGCAAAAAGCAATCCGTACCAACGAACTGCAAAACTTCCAACCCTAAATATTTCTGGATCAACATTCCAATTAATATAGTTCAGTATCATACTTTAGAATTATTAGAAAAATTATTATCGTTTTTACTTTTGGATGTCAAAGATATGAGATTGAAATTCAAAAAGATTGAATTCATTCATCAATATTTGTTTAATTCTTTATGAAATAAACGATCGAGATCCTCGGCCAGTTTAACCTGCTTATTCTCTCTCGCAAGATTATTTAGTCGCCTTAGAACCCCAAGAGCCTGTTCAACATCGCTTGAATAATATCCTCTCACTTCACCTTTGAATGTGTAGTAATAATCAAGGTTCTGTGTATAAATTGCCCCAACCCGTTCCACTATCTTATTCGCCTTTGCTACCTCTCCTGTTTTGTAGTACATCTCAGCAAATGGTATAGTATACATATCATAACAGAATTTTGAATCAGGAAATAAAACAAAATATTTATCAAGAAGTTTTACCGCTTCATTGTTTTTCCCTAATCCAATCAATGCCTGAGCTGTGCGAAACATATTGGTCTTCGGTCTTGCCTGATTACTCAAACTTTCGGGATCAACGTATACATGTGGATCATTCATATTTCCCCATGCAAATTTATTCATCAGCAGGTCATAAGAAGTCAATGGATCAACACCTCCCATATTTAGAATGTAATCTTCTTTGGAAGCTTTGACCGGCATGAATTTATAAACCCATCCTTGTACTAAACAAAATGTGTCGACATTGAAGCAATAATTCACACTTGATGGAGAGACAAAGTACAAAGGCCGGCACCAATGGTTATTGGCAACCATATCGAGGAGCATGATATCATTTTTATAAAGTTGGTTGGATTTGATTGTCCAATAGATAGTATCCACTATTTTCCCCGCAAGGTATTCAGGCACTATTCCGTACTTGATGCAGGAGGCTGAATCGACTGCCAGTTTAACTCTTCGTGATGGAAAAAATTTCCATTTTTCCCCGTTTTGCAGTGTCAGGAAAGTAGACGTATCATCACTTTTAATAAAATTAACTAAATCCCCCAAGTTCATATAACCTTTGAAACCGATATCATAGAAAGGAATGATATCATTTATTCCGGGTTGATATTTTTCCTTTGGAATACAAAGGGGACAAGGTTCTGATTCATAGGCTTTTTTGAAAAGGCCATCCATGTACCACGACCCGGAGGCAAGTTCGAGGTTTACTACCCTAACATCCGTACGAATTCCTTCGACTTCCTGATCGTACCAAAGTGGAAAGGTATCATTATCGCCGTTGGTGAATAGAATCCCCTGTTTATTACAAGAATTCAGGTAATTTGCAGCATAATCCCGACAGGAATATTTTCCAGAGCGATCATGATCATCCCAGTTTTGCTCTGCCATTAAACCAGGAACCAGGATAAGACAGATTAAGGACACCAATAATAGAGATAATTTCTCCCGTTTCAGGATCTTCCTGATTAAATCGACAAGACAGATAACGCCAAGACCGATCCAAATGGCAAAAGCATAGGTCGATCCGCAATAGGAATAATCTCTTTCCCGAGGTTCAAAAGGTTTCTGGTTAAGGTAAACCACGATTGCCAACCCTGTCATGATGAACAGAAGCATAATCACGAGAGTACTTTTATAATCTTTTTTCACTTGGTAAAAAAAACCAATTAATCCCAGGATAAATGGAAGCATGAAATATTTGTTAGTTGCCCTGTTTTTCATGCTATCCGGCATATGGGTCTGTGGATGTCCTGTCATTAGTTTATCTATCATTGGAATTCCTGAAATCCAGTTCCCATTCTGGGGTCCACCATAACCCTGAACATCATTCTGTCGGCCTGCATAATTCCACATGAAATAACGAAAGTACATCACCCCAACCTGGTAGAGCAGGAAATATCTGATATTTTCAATAAAAGTAGGTTTATTCAAGGTTTCAGTTTTTCCTTCTGCATTATTCACATTTATTGGTACCCCTTCCCCTCCCCAATCATTGTAAAATTTTTCTGAGCCTCTTCTTTCACTGCTCCACATCCGTGGAAAAATGGTCGTAAATCGGGAATCAAAAACAGGAATGGTTCCTTTCCTGTCATCAATAACCACATATTTTCCTGCTTTTTCATCTCTTTTATAGACAGGAGTGCCATCTTTATAGCTCACAACAGGAGCACAATAATAAGGGCCATAAAAAAGAGGCCATGTTCCATATTGTTCACGGTTAAGGTAGTTAGCCAAGCTTACCATATCTTTTGGTGAATTTTCATTGATCGGAGGCTCTGCATTGGACCGAATAACCAGCATGATAAAAGAGGTATAACCAATCAGAAGGAAAGTAAAACAAAGGATAATGGTATTGATTATGGGTTTCTCTTTCTTTTTGCTAAAAATCAAACCAAAAACGATTAACCCAATAAGGAGCATAAAGTAAACTATCATCCCTGTATTGAATGGCATTCTAAAATAATTAACAAACAGTAATTCGAATTTTCCTGCCAACTCAGGAATCCAGGGAATAACAATGTACATTACAACAGCCAATAGAGAAATGGACAAGATCAGAGTGATGAGACTACCCAAACCTGATGTTTTGAATCTTTTAAAATAAATCACAAAAGCAAGGGCAGGTATGGTCAGCAAGTTCAGTAGATGCACTCCGATGGCAAGCCCAATCATAAAAGCGATGAAAATCAGCCAACGGTTGGAATGTGCTGAACCGGAAACTTCTTTCCATTTCAATATCGACCAGAAAACCAACGAAGTGAACATGGCCGACATGGCATAAACTTCTCCTTCCACGGCAGAGAACCAGAAAGAATCTGTAAAAGTAAAAGTCAGTGCACCAATAATTCCAGCAGCGAAAACAGTCCACATTTTCGTTTGCGTCATCTCATCTTTACCAATCACAATTTTACGAGCAAAAATAGTTATAGACCAAAATAGGAATAGAACTGCAAAAGCACTACAAATAGCAGACATACCATTGATCATCACGGCTACTTTTGAAGTATCACCAAAGGCTAAGAGCGAAATCACCCTTCCGATCATCTGCATCGTTGGAGCGCCTGGAGGATGTCCTACCTGTAATTTATAGGTTGTGGAAATGAACTCACCCGGATCCCACCAGCTTGCAGTAGGTTCGAGGGTTAACAAAAAGACCACGGCAGCAATGGCAAAAACCATCCATCCCACCAGGTTGTTAAGCTTTTTGTACTGGTTCATTGACGAAGCTTTCAGCTAAAAATAATCATAAAGCGAAAGTACAAAATTTGTGCAGATTAAAAAAAATTCTACCTTTGCCATTGGAAACAATAGCACAGAATAACAGAGGAAGTTACTAAGCAGTTATCATCGTACAATTTTTTGTCCCGTGGTGTAATGGCAGCACAAGAGATTTTGGTTCTCTTGGTCTAGGTTCGAATCCTGGCGGGACAACTCATTAAAAATTTGACCTATCGATTAATGGGTCAAAATCGCACACTTGTGCGATTATTTTAGTCGAAATTGTCTCTCTACATACCTCCTTCCCTTCAAGTTAAAAAAAATCATTCTTAATTATTTTTGTAATACCTTGATCATTATTGCTCTAGTACCGAATATATAAACATTTTATTGTTTCCTCTTCCACTTGGAACCTTTTTTGTTCGTTCATAAAAGGCAGCATTTCTTTAAGCATAAAAGCGTTGAGTTTTGGGAAGTGAATGTGTGAATTATGTAAATTATTTCTATAATTCTATAACGTTGTTACCAAAAATAGGTTGGACGTTTATTGTGCATTTGCCGTTTTTTAGTCAAAATGCGAATATAAAAATCACAGCTGTCAGTACATCTTTTTGTTCTATGATTTTATATAATGCATTCAACTACAAGATTTAACTTATATTCGCATACTTGCTATGGTTTTTTTATTTTATAGATTTACCTAATTAATGCATGTGAAACACTATTATTCCTTTGTACTATCATTATTAATGATAACAGGAATCCAGGCACAAACAACAAAGACAGTTGGCACAAGTGGTGACTATACCACGTTAAAAGCCGCTTTTGATGCAATTAATCTGGGGAGTATAACCGGTATTATTACCCTTAAGGTCATCTCCAGCACTACTGAAACCGCCACTGCATTGCTTAATGCTAGTGGTACAGGCAGCGCCAGTTACTCAAAGGTATTAATTTATCCAACCGGTGGCGGTTATACGATCGGAGGTAACCTAGCCTTGCCTTTGATTGATCTTTCCGGTGTAACCAATGTAATTATTGATGGCAGGGTCAATGCTACCGGCGCCACAAAAGCTCTAACTATTGTGAACTCGAGTAATTCAGGCACCTCAAATACCGCTACTATAAGGTTTATCAGCTCAGCAAAGAATGACACATTAAAATATTGTACTGTGCAGGGATGCGCAACCGGGATATACAGTGGTGTGATCCTGTTTGCCGGGGCCTCTTCTGGAAATGGGAATTCAGGTAATGTTGTTGATCATTGCGATTTGACTGGTTTAAATTCAACAAACCGGCCATATTATGTAATTTATTCCTATGGTTCGTCTGGTCATGTGAACAGCAATAATATCATCTCGAATAATAATTTTTATAATTTTTTCTCAACGGCCTCAGGAGCTTCCTATGTTATTAATCTGAATGTTTATACTTCTGATTGGATAATTACAGGCAATAGTTTGTATGAGACAACCACGTTTAGTCCGGTTGGTTTATTCTCGTTTTATGGAATTAAAATTGCCAACACATCGGGAAATAATTTCGTAATAACAAATAATTATATCGGTGGCAGCGCCCCTCTCTGTGGGGGCGCACCCTGGACATTGAACGCGAATTACAACTACCGGTTTTATTGTATTCATGTGGATGCTGGAACAACAACACCAACTTCAATTCAAAACAACACTATAAAGAACTTTTCTTTTATCGGGGGAAGTGATATTCCATGGATGGGTATTGATATCGATGCAGGAAGCGTTAATGTTGGTACAATAACAGGGAACACTATTGGTGAGACCAACAGTAGTGGATCAATTTCCCTGGCAGCTCCTGTTGCTTCAGCAAGTGCAACTGTTTCTGGTGGCGCTGTAACGAGCATTGCCTTGGTCAATGGGGGAAGTGGATACACTTCACCGCCAACTATAACATTTAATGGACCTGGTTCCGGTGCAACTGCAACAGCTACAATTAGTGGTGGTTCAGTTACGTCCATTTCAGTTACAAATGGAGGATCAGGATACACTTATTCCCCATCAGTAATGTTTAACAGTTCTAGTTCGAATTCAAATTCTTATGGGATTTATGTAATAAGCACTGGGACAGTCAATGTTTCAAACAATACAATAGGATCAGTTACTACTTTTGGAACTACAGCTTATTCACATGGTTTTTACGGTATAAGCAGGCAAAACGCTTCCACGGGAACCGCAACAATAAGTAACAATCTGGTTGGGAGTTTAACGCAGGCAAATAGTATTCAGGCAAGTACGTCTTCAAACTCATCAACTGCGCAGAATGTCTATGGTATATATAGCGCTTCAACCGGAACTACAACAATTTCCAATAATGTTGTTGCAAATTTGTATAACGCCTATGCTTATATCTATTCGACCAATGGCCAGATTGCCGGAATCTGCACTTCAGGTGGGGTTAATTCGATCCTGAACAATACTGTCAGGAATTTATCGACCATAAATGTAAGTAATGATCTTTATGCGAATGCTTCAATAATAGGCATTTCTCAAAAGAGTACCAGCGCTGGACAAACCGTTTCAGGTAATACCATTTATGCTTTGACCAATAACACCACTTATGGCCGTGCCATCACTGTTACCGGATTATATTACGCAGGAGGCATCAACGGTACAAACGTAGTATCCGGCAATTTTATTTATGGGCTGACAGTATCATCAGCACTCGCTACAATTTTTGGTATTAATATTAATACAGGTGCGACAACCTACTACAATAACATCATCAATTTAGGAGGAAATTCCGCTACTAATACTACTACTACGGTATATGGAATCTACGAAACAGGCCCAACAAGCAGTGATAACAATAATCTCTATTTTAACACGGTATATATTTGTGGGACACTGGGTTCGGGATCAAGTAAATCATACGCATTGTATAGTGCACTGAACTTGAATACGCGCAATTTCAGAAATAACATTTTTGAAAATGCCCGTTCCACCACTGGAGGGTCTGGACTTCACTATGGAGCTTATTTTAACTATTCGACCGGTGGAAACCTGACCGTTGACTATAACGATTATTTTACTCCGGGAACTGGTGGAATGCTTGGGTATTTTGGTGGTAGTAAAAGCGCTCTTCCAATCATAACCGGGCAGGATGCAAACAGTCAGTCGATTAACCCCGGCTTTGTCAATCCAGGAGGGACTGCTCCCAATGATTATATGATTACTGCTAACCTTAATGGAGTTTCAGGCACTGGAATCACAGTTGACTTTAACGGGATAACCAGGGGGTCGCCTCCCAAGATGGGAGCATTGGAATCTAACAATTATATCTGGCAGGGAGGCACAAGCACTGATTTTGGAACCGCATCCAATTGGGTGGGAGGGGATGTCCCTCTTACAGGCGCTACAATTTCTTTCTCTTCTTCTCCCTCCCATGATTGTTTGTTAGATCAGAACAGAATCGTAGGAGATATCTACAATGGTCAATCAACTTATAAGTTGAAAACCAATGGACATCAGCTTACCATAAACGGGAACCTTAATTTAACAAATAGTGCACAGATTGATGCAACATCGGCTTCATCAATAGTTATGTTTGCCGGAACTGCTACCCAAAGCATTCCTTCCGGTGCTTTTGTCAGTAATACGATAAACAGTCTGACACTTAATAACAGTTTTGGGATGACTTTAAACGAAGATTTGACGATCACACAAGCTTTGACACTTACCAATGGTGCATTGGTAGTTGGGCCAAAAAACCTGACCATTACAGGGAACTCACTAACAAGAGGAACGGGAACCATTGATGCAAGTAATGCTTCGGCAACTTTAATTTTCGCGAATCCAATTGCTATCACCCTGCCGGCTTCAGTATTTTCAGCGAATGTAAATAATCTGACCATAACAGGATCAGGTGGTATAACCTCTAACGGCAATTTTACTGTAAATGGAACACTTAATCTGCAAAGCTTTAATCCTTCAGCAATAAAAGGCTGTCTTGATATGGGGACAAATACGCTTTCATTAGGAACCAATGCTCCCATTACAGGTGCAGGTGATGTTACAGGGATTGTAGAACGTTCAGCTCCTTTCAACGCAAATGTTCAATATACATTTGGCAATCAATTCACTTCCATTTCTTTTGCATCCGGAGGAACATTTCCTACACAGATTCAGGTAAAAATTAGCATTGGTACAACTTTTTCCTGGATGCCTTCTGCAATTTTACGTTGCTATGATTTTATACAAACCAGTGGTGTCAATTCTTATGCCACATTAACTGTGCATTATCTTGATTCGGAATTGAACGGAAATAATGAGAATACTTTATCATACTGGACTTATGGCATTTCTTCTCCTCCTTTAGGAGCTTATAATTGGGGGCGCGCAAATTATAATACCACAAATGACTGGGTTGAAATTGATAACGTCAATTTTGGGAACTTTCCGAGTACATTTGGCAAACTTGAAAACACTTTATCAAATTCTTCAATCACATCATTTACATGGAATGGATCGGTAAGTAATTCGTGGACTACGGCTGGAAATTGGACTCCTCAGGGAAGTATTGGCGCAACTTCCAATGTCATCATCCCGGATGCCTCGACAACTACGAATGAACCTACTTTGCCAACCTCTACTGAGGTTACAACATTGACCATTAATTCCAATGGTGTGCTAAATAGTGGAACCAACTCTCAAATTACCATAAATGGCGCTAACGGTGCATGGAGCAACAATGGAGGAACATTTAATCCAGGGACAAGTACGGTCATTTTTAGCAATTCAGCAGCTACTATTTCGGGCACGAACAATTTTAATAATGTAACCATTCAACCTGGGGCGTTGTTATTGATGACCAGCGGTAGTATCATGAGAATAGCCGGAATTATGACAAACACTCAGGGAACCTGGCGAACTGTTATAGGAGGACCAACAACGGTGGAATATAATGGCACAGGAGACCAGAATATCGTGGTCCCAAATCCTTCTACTGACAGATACAGCACTTTGATACTTAGTGGAAGTGGAAATAAGAATATGCCTAGTACGGCTTTGTCAGTTTATGGATCTTTCTCTATTTCCGGAGCCGCTGTAGCAATTGCAAATGCTAATCTGACACTGGATAGTAATTTTACCATAGAAAATGGCGCCAGCTTTACTGCCGGGGCATTTAATCACAGTCTAATTGGTAACTTCATAAATGATGGCACATTTACCAGTACCGGGAGTACATTTACTTTTAATGGTACTTCTGGTCAGTTAATTGAAGGTTCGAATTCCGCGACCTTTGGTAACCTGAATATAGCTAATGCTTCAAGTGTGACACTTACAGGAAATATCACTGTAACAGGCAACCTCTCTGTATCAACAGGAACATTTGATTTAGCAGGAAATACGGCCAACAAATCAGGGACAGGCGGTTCCATGACAGTAAGTAATGGGGCAATCCTTAAAATTGGAGGAACAAATTCAATGCCCATCAATTATTCAACGTATACTTTAGGTACAAGCAGTACAGTTGAATATGACGGAACAGACCAAACGGTGTCAAATGAATCGTATGGCAACCTAATATTAGCAGGTTCAGGATCAAAAACGTTAGGTGGAACGCTTACGACTGTTCAAGGTGATCTTATAATAAATAGCGGAGTTACATTAACGATTGGTGCTGGACAACAATTAACTGTTCAAGGCAATACTTATCTTGCAGACCCTGGTTGTCTGATTATAGAGTCAACCGCATCGGGAACAGGATCGTTTATCGATAATGGTTTTACAGGAGGCGGGACAGCATTCGTAAGCCGTTATATTTCACAGGACCAATGGCATTTTACCTGCATTCCTACGACAAGCCCAACACCAACCCTCCCATTTAATGGGCTTTATGTTAAATATTACACTGAAAGCAATCACAATTATCATTATGTTATCTCTAATGACTCAACGCTGTCAGGAAGTATGGTTGGATATGCCATCTGGTCTGGCTCAGCTACAACCGGGAATGCTACAATTGCATTCTCCGGCGCTTTGAATACCGGAACAATAAGCATACCAGTTACCCGTACATGGGATAGTTTCTACACAACTCCAGATTATGATGGATGGAACCTTGTTGGGAATCCTTATCCCAGTTCATTAGATTTATCGCTTGTCACATCAAGCTGGACAAAAGTAGACCATACAGCCTGGTTTTGGAGTCAAAATGCAAATAATTACCTGGCGTATCCATCTTCAGGAGGATATGGTACGCACGATAAATATGCTCCTGCAATGCAGGGATTTTTTGTTCACTGTAATGATGCATCTGCAACACACACTACGCCTGGTTCCGGAACAGTTGTTGTTTCGCATGCTGCACGTGTGCACAATTCAGAAGGATTTCTTAAAAATGAAGCTGCAATAACAAATGGTTTGATCATTACTGCAAGTTGTGTTTCGAATAGTTTTACAGATAAAATTTCTATTCATTTTGACCCAACTTCAACAGCAGGTTACAATGCAGGTTACGATGCGCTTAAACTTTGGGGTGGTAGCGAGTCTCCTCAACTTTATACACGAATTGGCGACACGGATGTTACATGTAATTCTTTACCATTTGATAAGAAGAATATCGTTATCCCTATGAGTTTTACAAATTCCATGGTTGGGGGAATGACATTAACTGCATCAGACCTTCAAACATTTGAAAGTGCAATTACAATTACGCTGGAAGACTTGAAATTAAGCACGACACAGGATCTCAGACTAAATCCGGTTTATAGTTTCACTTATGACAATGTAGATAATCCTAATCGTTTTCTCCTTCATTTTAACAACCCATCATTTGGTATTGGAGAAAAGAAGATCGATCATTCACTACAGATCTACTCCTACCATTCATCGATATATATTAAATCGACTGATGGGAAAGATTTGGATGGACAAGTGTTTATCTATGATTTAATCGGAAGGCAAGTTTATTCAGGAAATCTGGCACACAGCTCACTTTACCGTATCTCTCCTAAAGTTGAAGAGGGGTATTATGCAGTGAAGGTGGTTGGTAATAATGGAATTGAGACAGAGAAGGTTTACTTGTCGAATTGATTTCTTTGGAATTTATAACCTTGATTTTTGTGCAAAATATAAAAACCATGATTATGAGAAATTTCTTTTACAAATATTTGCTTTTTATTTCATTCTTTGCGGTAATTTCAATTCAACTCTTTGCGGATCCACCCGGTCCTCCATCACCCGGTGGAGACCCGACAACCGAGAGAGGGAGCAGGTGTGTTGGTGGTAGAGAGGATCCATCTGGTGCTCCCATTGGTGATGGAATAGGTATTATCCTTGTCCTTTCTGTGATTTACGGCACCTGGAAAATTTATTCAAGCAGGAAAGAAAATACGGAAATACAAGACGAATAATTATGCCGTCTTAATGCCAAAAGTAAAAGCGATCAAAGTATATAAGAAAGCCCTAAATTCAGACCAAAATAATAATCATGTGAAATGTGGTAGATCGCCCCTGATTCAATATATCTGTAGGAATAAGCATTAAGATCAGTAATAGAAAAGAAATTGGACAGACCAACATTAATAATAAGGTTCTTGGAAGGTGAAAGTTCAACTCCAAGATCCAGCCTGGCACATCCAGCGGCTCCTGTATAGCGGCTTTTAATACTTGTTTCACTGACATTGACCCACCCAATGGATTTATTATAATAAGGCGGAGCATTTACCCCATTGCGTTGATAGGTTTGGGTTGCAGAAAGCAACAATGCAAATTCCGGGCCTGCCATCACGTAGAACCTGGTCTTTTTTCCGCCGGTTCTGTATTTCATCATTATCGGGACCAGTAGATAATTGAGTTTGATGTTTCTTGTAGCAGCAGTATCATATTGAGTACCTCCATATTTTTGTCCCATTTGAGCATATCCCACTTCCATTTTAAACCCAAAATGATCGTTGTAATCAAATCCAACTGCGATATTGCCACCTATCCCAGGAGTGATTTTGTAATCAAGTTTCGGCTCTCCATAGGTATTCTGGTTGATGATCCATACTGAATTTAGATTTATTCCGACTCCGATATACCACTTGGTTTCGTGGTAAACCGTGTCTTTTTTTTGAGCCATTAATGGCAATACTAGCGAAATCGTTAGTAAAGCAGTAAGAAGGTAATTTTTTTTCATAAGAAGGAACTTTAAAGCGTCATTATTTTGTTTTAAAAATTTTGATTTCCAATAAGAAGGAGGACACTACACTTCAAATGAACATAGCAATACAAAATGAAAAATTCTTCGTAGCTGCAACAAATATAAAAACATTTTTCAATTTATCATATATTTTGTATAATAATTTTTAAACAAATTTCTTTTCTGGTAATATGTCTTGAATTTTTATCAGGAAATGAACCACTAATTAATGGAGTTTTTTTAATTTAATTCAGCCGTGACTAAGCTCTAAGGAAAAAAAACTCCCCTTCTCCACTGAAGAGAAAAGGAGTTTTTGTACAAAGAAATAGGATGAATTTTATGAAAGGTTTTATTTCACTTCAATCAGTTCAACATCAAAAACCAGTGTAGAATATGGAGGAATGACACCCATATCTCTGTCACTGTATCCAATTGCTGAAGGGATGATCAACGTAGCCTTGCCGCCCTGTTTCATCAATGAGATCCCTTCGTCCCATCCCCTGATAACCTGACCTCGTCCAAGCATAAATTCTATCGGGGTGCCGCGTTTGCGTGAAGAATCAAAAACTCTTCCATTAAGTAGCCTTCCGGTATAATGCACTTTTACAGTTTTTCCTGCTTCGGCTTTTGGGCCTGTTCCTGCTACGACCTGGATATAATATAAGCCACTAGGTAAAGGTTTAACTGTGATACTGCTATCTTTAAGGTATTTTTCAAGTAGCACAGGTTCGATTTTTTTCAATGAATCAGCCATCAATTGTTCTGCTTTTTTATTATCACTTTGTTCTTTCTCAAATTCTGCTTTGGTTTTTACATCCAGGATCTCAACATCATAAATAACGGATTGATATGGAGGAACCATTGATCCATTGCCTTTGCCTCCGAAAGCCAGGCTAGAAGGGACAATAAACTTTGCTTTACTACCATTTCTCAATTTTGAGATGGCATATTGAAAGCCCTGTGTTTCAATTGGGTTGCCGTACTCAAATTTAGCTGGTTGTGGCCGCTCGTAAGTAGAGTAAAGTTCTTTGCCATCTACCAACGAAATCTTATAATTCAACTTTACATGGCATCCACTGTCAATCTTCGTGCCGGTTCCAACCTTTGATTCGATAATGTACAACCCCAGAGAATTTGGTTTTTCAGTAATTTTATTATCGGCTATGTACTTTTTGACTTGAGTTTCTTCTCCGAAAATCATACTCTCAGGAGTCTGATATGATAATAAATGAACCTGAAAGATAAAATATCCATTGCTGTCGATCCCAGCAGGCAGTTTCTTTAATCTGAAGGTTTTAAAAAGAACTGAGTCGGAATTTACAATAAAAGTACCACTATCTCCTTTTGCAAGCATTGCTATCCCTTCAAAAATATCTCCTTTGAAACCAGGAGTTGAAAGATACATCTTAACAGGCTCAGGATGGTCCCCCTTCCGGGTGTTAAAAAAAACTGAATCTTTCCCATGTGAATTTCCATGATAGAGCATATCAAAAGTGACGTAGTTTCCATACCTCGGAGTCGATGTATCACCACTGGTTTTATAAATCTTGTAGTAAAGGCCCGTTTTGGATTTAGAAAATCCAGGAAATTTTTGCGAAAATGCCGTTGCTGACATTACAGCCAGGAGCAGTAATAATGATGCAGAGAAAAGTCTTTTATTCATGTCTTTAGTACTTTAGAATAGTATTATGATAATAACCAGGCATAAGATGCCACTGAAAAGAAATACAAAGTTAGAAAAATTTTAATAAACAGATTTCCCAAGAGAAATATTAAGCCTAGCAAGACTGATAGCATAGTCGGTTTGAGCCTTTAATAGGGTCACTTCACTTTCTGATGCTGCTGTCTCGGCATCCAGAAGGTCAAGGTTGGTAATCACTCCACTTGAGAAGCTGACTTTCGCCAGAGCCAGTGCTTCGTTAGCTTGTTTGACCTGCATCTCACTTTGCTTAATTTTCTGAAGTGAGGCTGTCAACTGTGCTTCATTCTGGTAGACTTCACTGGAGATTTCCCTTCGTGTTTGTTCAGTTTCCTGTTTAAGAACATTGATTTCGACATTCGCCAGCCGGATGGTATTTTTTCGACGTGTGGCATCAAAAATCGGAACACGCAACCCTACTCCAGCCGCAAAATTTGGAGTCAAAGCATTGATGTTCGGGAAAAAGCCATTTTTGAGACCACCAGAAAGAAAAGCATCCAGAACAGGATTATCTTGAACTTTAACGACTTTTAGGTGAAGTGCTGCATGTTCTTCTTTGAGTCCGGCCACGATCATTTCATAACGATGCTCAAGTGCGAAATGAACGAGTGAATCGTCGTTGATTCCGTAGTTCCCTAGCGCCAATGTATGTTTTACTTTTAGGTCAGTGTTGACGGGAAACCCCAACAACGAATTCAACGAGGCTTGTTGAGTTTTAATTGCAGCCTGGATGTCAACTTTTTGATTTTCGGCTGTCGAGATTCTGACTTGTGTTGACAGAATCTCGTATTGAGTTGCGGATCCTGTTTCTTTCTTTTTTGTAATGAAGGCAAGATGATCTTTCAGGTTATCCAGTTGAGCATCATTTATCTTCAATGCTTCCTGAAGGTAAACCAGAGTATAATAACTTATTACTGTGACCAGATTGAGTTTTTGTTTAACAAGCTCTACTGATTTTTCTGAAACAGATTTACCAGATTCTTCCATTTTAACATTTCTGGAAGTCTTTGAGAAATCATAAATGGTTTGTCTCACATCCAATTCAGCATTGTAATTATTTTGAGGATAGAGTTCAAAACTGCCAAGCATAGGGATAGATAATTTTGAACCAGGTCCAAGTCGGGTATAACCAGCCTGACCAGAAATATCAGGATAGTATCCTGAACGCGCAAGACCTATCGCAGCGTCAGCAGAGTTGATGGCTTCCTGAGCCTTCAATACCGTAGGGTAAGATGAAGTAACCTTTTGTAGAATTTGTTGTAGACTGAGTGAATCAATTGTACCCGTAATAGAAATTTGCTGAGCATTTTGACCCAGAACAAATAATGGAAAGAAGAGGATTAAAACCGATACAAATTTATTTTTCTGAAACCTTTTCATGTTTTTCAATAGTTGTTTTTTAATGGCCGGCATTTGTTTTATGTAAACTTGGATTTCCCAAATTATTCCCTTTTCCTCTCCTACCTATTTTTAGAAAGAAGACTGGGACAGCGCAAATCATAGTGATCACTGCAGCCAGGAGAAAATCATCATCGATTGCCTGAACAAAAGATTGTTTTGTGACATGTGACATCAAAATGGTCTGACTCTGTCTGTCTGCAAGGTTTCCAACTGTTCCAACGCTACTTGTAATGAAGTACTTGATATTCGTTAGCACCTGATGATAGGCAGGAGAATTTGATTGGATCATCTCACCATATGACTGTGTATGATAATTGATGCGAGTGGTAAGAATGGTTGTAAGAACAGCCACCCCAAAACTTCCACCTACCTGGCGAATCACATTCAATAAGCCGGAGGCCTGCCCCATTTTGTGCCTGGGTATATCAACAACTGCAGCAGCAGTCAGTGGAGCAAACATAATTCCCATTGCCACACCACGAATATAGAGTGTGATCATGATATAGCTATGTTCTGAAAGATAAGACATGTCGCTATTCAGATAGAAAGTAGTTGCAAGAAGGAGCGCTCCACCGATGATAAGAATCTTAGGGTTAATTCTTGTTGAAAGAATCCCTGCCATTGGCGCCACGAAACCCTGAATGATCCCGACAGGAAGAAAAACGGAACCTGCCTGCAAGGCAGTATATCCTAATGAATTTTGAAGGTACAAAGGCAAGAGAAAAGTGCTGCCAAACATACCTATCCCAAAGATAAAAGTCACGACATTGCTGATAGCGAAATTGTAATCTTTTAGTAAACGCAGGTCAATCAGTGGATGATCCACGATCAGTTCGGAAGAGATAAAGACAACGAAAGCAATAGCAGAAATTGCAAAACATGACAAAACAACTGGTGAGGACCAGCCTCCAGAATTAGTGGAAGCGTTTCCTTCCGTAAGGGCATAAAGGAGAAAAGGAAGAAAAATGGTGACCGATAAAAATCCTATTGGATCAAAAGGTCCGACATGTTTATTTTTATATTCTTTCTGAATAATTGCGGTTGCCAACATTCCAGAAATCCCAATAGGGACATTGACATCAAAGATCAGGGGCCAGCTAAATCTGTCAACAAGATACCCCCCGATAAGCGGCCCAAAAGAAACTGAGGCAGCAGAAGCAATTGACCAGAAGCCCAATGCCACACCTCTTTTTTCGGCTGGAAATTCACGAGTAATAATTGCCATACCCACAGGCATTAAACAGCCTGCTCCAAGGCCTTGTATTACCCGAGAAAATATCAGCACATTTTCATTGGGAGAAATACCGCACATGAAGGATCCCAGGGTAAACAGAAACAATCCAAGAAAATAGACACGCTTATAACCAAATTTATCTGCCAGCCATCCTGAGGTTGGAAGCATCACTGCCAGGGCAAGCATATATGCTGTTAAAACCCATTCAATCTTATCCAGACCAACTCCGAAAGATGCCATAATTTTGGGAAGTCCAACATTGACAATAGTGGCATCCAGGACCGCCATAAACGTTCCTATCATCACGTTTGCAAGCAACCACCATTTGTAGGAAGGGCTTGTCGTGTCGAACGTTGCGCTTTGTTCACGGATGAAATCGCGAAAGTGACTAATACCAGGAAATCTATCTGCCATTATTTTATTATCTTAACAAGTACCGACATGCCTGCGGCAAAGTGAAAAGAAGTATTTCCTGCCATCTTTTTTATCTCATCGATGGATATTTTGACCGGAATACGTTGCGTAACTTTAGTAAAGTTCCCGGAAGCATTATTTGGTGGGATCAGTGAGAACTGGGCGGCTGTGTTAGATCCGACATTGATCACCTTTCCTGAAAGTTTTAGGTCAGGGAAAGCGTCAACTGTAAATTCAACTTTTTTCCCATCATGGATACCAGACACTTTGGTTTCTTCAAAAAAGGCCATGACATAAAAAAGGGAATCCCGTGTAATTGTAAAAACTGGTTGTCCGGGTTGTACCACATCACCGGGGAGCATCCATCGTTTAGCAATGCGGCCACTGGCTGGTGCAAATATCCTTGTATTTTTCAGAGATGTTTCCAGAATGCCAATTTGTGCAGCAACAGTTTTGGTATTGCTCTCTGCAACCCCGATCTGTGATTTACTAACTTCTACCTGAGCCTTTGAAGCATCAAGCATGGCTTGTGACGATTCAAAAGCTTTTTTAGCGTGATCAAATTGTTCCTTAGAAATCACTTTGCCATCATATTGGGCCGTGGCACGATCAAAATCCTCTTTTGCTTTTGCAACACTTATCTCCTGCACTGCTTCATTTCTCTGATCGAGTTCATAACGTGCTTTGGCCTGGTCGACCGCAGAAGAAGCCTGGTTATAAGCAG
>Ga0364866_10050_pt2 | contig 74857 bp, 60 predicted proteins | sample ExccelAu500001D3_3_FD_206913 | JGI IMG/M metagenome (GOLD analysis project Ga0364866, IMG submission 206913) | Enriched cells from Trout Bog Lake Hypolimnion, Wisconsin, USA - BchlTB.Aug13.5000.01.D3 | ecosystem: Environmental > Aquatic > Freshwater > Lake > Hypolimnion/Profundal zone | place...
GGTTATTCCAATGGACTTCAGAAAGATTCAGCAACAGGAAAGCTTGCCCATCTTATGAACGGATTCAAAGATACTGGGGTTGTTTTTAAGGCAAATAATTATAACCCGGATGCAGTTGCATGGGTGGATGATTATTATAGTCTGCTCCCCAAAGCTAATGCAACAGGGTCGTATTATATGACTACTGATGATATCATCAACAATAAGGGTCTTATTAATGGTATGGGGCCTTCAGGTGTCTATGGTATGTGGGCAAATGTCGGAGCCAGGGTTAGCGGATATTCTTATTCTGAATCTGATCAATTAAACGTGCAGGCAAACTTTGCAGCAGATTTAGGACATCATGAAGTCCAGGTTGGATTGCAGTATCAACAACGAAAGGGAAGTTCTTATGGTGTTGATGGAACAGATATGTGGTCGCTGATGCGACTGGAGACCAACTCTCATATTCAGGAGTTGGATTTATCAAATCCACAACCTGTCTACCGTGATGGAACATTTATGGATACCATTAACTATTATAGAAAGTATTCTGCCACCTTGCAGAAAAATTTTGACATAAACCTACGTAAACAACTTGGATTACCTGTTGATGGAACCGATTATATTGATATCAATTCTTATAATTTTGATGCAGGGACAATCAATTATTATGACAAAAACCAAAAACTGCATACAGTCAAAATTGGCCAAAATCTGTTGAACATAAATTTGTTTAGCCCTGATGAACTCTTTAATGGAGGGACACCACTTGTTAGTTATGCAGGTTATGATTATACAGGTAAAAAACTGTCCCATCAACCGACCCTTGATGATTTTTTTAATAATGTGGATGCAAATGGTAATTACACCCGTGAGATTGCGGCTTTTCAACCCATTTATTATGCCGGATATGTTCAGGATAAATTTGCTTTCAAAGATTTAATCTTCAATGTAGGATTACGTGTTGACCGTTTTGATGCCAATCAGATGGTATTGAAGGATCCATATCTTTTCTTCCCGGCAGCAACTGCTGGCGAAGCTATAGTGAAAACATTGGGAAAAATCCCAAGTGATATTGGGTCTAATTATGTGGTTTATGTGGATGATCCAACAAATCCAACAACTATTACCGGTTTTCGTAATGGAAACCAGTGGTATGATAAAAATGGAACAGCAGTATCCAGTCCAACTATTGTTGACCCGACAGGAGTAAAACCGTATATTGAACCTGGATCCAGTACGACCATGAATACGAATGTTTTTAAAAACTATGACCCGCAGGTGAATTATATGCCTCGTATTTCTTTTTCTTTTCCCATTTCAGATGATGCCTTGTTCTATGCACATTATGATATCCTAACCCAACGTCCTTTAAGTACTTATGATCAGATCAACCCTGTGGCTTATTATTTTATTAATGAGACCGGTACATCCGGAACAATCACTAACCCTGCTCTGAAACCCGAGAAGACTGTAGATTATGAATTGGGATTCCAGCAGAAAATTAACAATGCCTCCTCTCTGAAATTGTCTATTTTCTACCGTGACATGCTCGACCAGATCCAACAATTCAGGCTTAGTGGTGCCTATCCGAAGACTTACTACTCCTATACAAATATTGACTTTGGTACTGTAAAAGGCCTTACTGTGGCATATGATCTGCGGAGGACAGGAAATGCAAGGATACGTTTCAGTTATACCTTGCAGTTTGCTGACGGTACGGGATCGGATGCAGATGCTGCAGCAACCATCGTAAGAACGAATCAACCCAATCTTCGTACAACGAATCCATTGAATTATGACCGTCGTCATTCTTTTAATGCTGAATTTGACTATCGGTGGGGTAGCGGAAAAGATTATAATGGCCCGGTGATCACGCGTAAAAAGAAAAACAAGCCACCACTTCAGATTCTTTCAAACCTGGGAGGAAACCTGGTGGTAACAGGAGGTTCAGGAACACCATATACAAAATCTTCCACTGTGGTGCAATATGGTGGGATGGGCCCAATATTGGGGTCAATAAATGGTTCACGTTTACCTTGGCAGTTTCTTTTAAACTTGAAGATCGATAAGGATTTTAACTTTACGATGGGAACGAAAAAGAAAAAACCTACTACCATTAATGTCTATATTGAAGTACTGAATCTTTTGAATACCCAGAATGTTACCGGAGTATATCCGGCAACCGGATCGCCAAAAGATGATGGTTATCTTTCTGCTGCCGAATACCAGAGCCAGATCAAATCACAGGTGAGTGAGCAAGCGTACCGTGACCTTTATACCATCTATATGGATAGGCCATTTAATTATAGCTCTCCACGCCAAACCCGTTTAGGGGTGATGTTTAACTTCTAAATTCGAAGCAAATAATGATGAAAACAAAGAATTACAGGAAATTGTATAAATTCAATACCATGAAAAATATGTTTCGTTTCTTATTGATTTCACTCGTTCTAATGTTGACGTTTGAGTCGACTTATTCGATGTATGAGCCGGTTTCGAGCAAAAAGAACGGAGAGATCATAAAACAAACGGCTGCAGGGTGTGCTGCTGGATCTGCTTTCAAGTATCTTGATATCAACAATGTCAGGACCATCCTTTATTCATATGGAAATGGGTGGTTTCTGGAAAATGCTGCCTATGAAATTCCAAAAGGATCAGGGAAAACTTCGATGTTTTCATTTTCACTCTGGATTGGTGGTATCGACCTGAATAATAACCTGAAACTTGCGGCATACAAATATGGACAGGGTCCTAGTGGTGGAAACCCACATACTCATAACGATTTTTATCCCGGGCCTTTAAAGATAGATGGTACGGCTGCAGTTGATCCTACTACCTGTGCAAAATATGATCAATTATTTCAGATAACCCGTGCTGAAGTTGAGGATTTCGTTGCATGGTGGGATAACAAAGCTGATTTCCCTGATTATGTAATTCCTCCTGAAATTTTAAATTATCCGGCTAAAGGCGACAGGGCTGATGGATATTCATATTACCTTGCCCCATTCTATGACAACAACGGGGATGGGGTTTATAATCCAAAAGAGGATGGTGATTATCCTTATTATGATTTTGCAAATGCGCTTTGTCCAAGCATGCTTAAACCGGGGCAACGAATTCAAAGAGCTAAAATTGGGAATGGGGGAGCAGATGATACCCTGGGAATCCTGGTTGACCAGGTTTTAAAAGGTGACCAAACTTTATGGAGTGTTTACAATGATAAAGGGAATGTTCATTCGGAAACAACTGGGGCTCCTATTGGCATGGAAATCAGGGCACAATACTTCGCTTTTGCGACTAATGATGAAATTAACAACATGACATTTTATAGTTATGAATTGATCAACCGATCAACTTATACTCTCACAGAGACCTATTTCAGCCAATGGGTAGATCCCGATTTGGGTTATGCCAATGATGATTATGTTGGTTGTGATGTTGGACGAGGTTTAGGTTATTGTTACAATGGAACGCCTATTGATGGTACCGGGCAGTACTGGGCTTATGGAGCTCATCCTCCAGCTGTGGGTGTTGACTTTTTTCAGGGACCATACCTTGACCCAGACGGATGCGATAACCCTGCCTTTACTGGGGGTGGTCTAGTTGGTCCCTCTTTTCATGGTTCCTGTGAAATCGTGGGGTTAAATAATACTTCTATCATGATGCATTATGGTACTAATAATGCAGATAGTGGAAACTTTATCGTTCGTGCAGAAGCCATTAATGGAGTAAATTTTGGTGATGGCATCGTTGACAACGAACGTTTTGGTATGAGAAGGTTCGTATACCATAATAATCAGGGGGTTCCATCATACATGTTAGATCCGACTGTTGCTCCTCAATATTATGATTTATTGAGAGGGATATGGGTAGATGGTCAACGAATGACTTATGGCGGTCTTGCTCATCCACCTACCAGTTATGGCCCACCTTGTGATTTTATGTTTCCTGAAATGTCAGATGTATGCGACTGGGGAACGGGGGGGCAAACGCCATCACCTAAATTATGGACAGAATCAAGTGGCGCTACACCTGACCCACCTGGAGACAGGAGGTTTATGCAATCAGCAGGTCCATTTACTTTACGACCAGGTGCCTGTAACTACATTACCGTAGGTATTCCATGGGCCAGGGCTGCTGGTACGCCTTGGGAATCAGTACAACTGCTTAAAATAGTTGACGATAAATGCCAGAAGTTATTTGATAATTGTTTTGCTGTACTTAATGGTCCGAATGCTCCTGATCTTACTATTCAGGAATTAGATAAGCAGTTGATCATTTACATTTCAAACCGGAAAACAAATGATTTGGGGAACAATTATGAAGAAAAATATGTTGAATATGATCCGAATATTCCAAACCCGGATAACCTGCCACACAACAAGAGAAACGATTCTCTTTATCGTTTTGAAGGATACCAGATTTTCCAACTACATGACGCAACAGTTGGTGCTGCGGATCTTTATGATGATACAAAATCAAGGCTGGTAGCACAATGTGATGTTCAGAATGGCGTATCAAAACTCGTTAACTGGACTTTTGATGCCAACCTTAATGGGAACTCAGGACAAGTAATGGTTAATGGGGCGGACCTGGGAATTAAACATACTTTCGTGATCACACAGGATCAATTTTCCAATTCTACTAATACGACACTTGTTAATCATAAACAATATTATTTTATGGCTGTAGCCTATGGCTACAATCAGTATAAACCATATCAACCAGATTCAATAGATAAAGGACAGTTAACGCCTTATCTTCAAGGGAGAGGTAACATTCAACGCTACACTGCAATTCCACATATTCCCATCGGAGATAAAATGAATTCATCTGTTGGAAATGGTCCTATAATTACACGTATTCAGGGTCAGGGTAACGGCGGTACAATCATTGATTTATCAGAACAGACTGTTTCAGAAATATTATCAAAAACTATTGCTGATACCATAACCAATACTTATGGTTCACCTGATTATCCTATCGCCTATCATCCGGTTTACAAATCTTCTGCCGGCCCTCTTAATGTAGTGGTGATTGACCCATTGAATGTGACATCAGGAAAGTTTATTGTTAAATTTGATTCTTTGGTACCGGGACCTTCAAATTCACCATTCGTAAATCCATTGATTCAATTTGGTCATTGGAGTTTATATGATGAAACTACCGGCATCACTTATCCTTCTGACACGACAATTATTTATCCTTATCAACAGATGTTCCTGAACCTGGGATTGGCTCTTACAATCAACCAGGTTCCATTTGCTGGAGATACTGGAAAGACTGGTGCACATTATACAGGTAACAATTTACTTTCAGCACCTGACGCAATTTATGCTGATAGTACAAAAATATGGTTGGGCGGAATTGAAGATAATGATATTCCTGCAGACCCACAAAACTGGATCCGTTCAGGAGTTTACAAAGGCTCAGATGCTACTCTTTATGACTGGGATATGGGAACCTATCCATGGGATCCGGATGAAAATTATGCTAAGATCCAGAATGGCACATGGGCACCATATTGTATGACTGTAGCCAATGATCAGGTGGCTGGTGGGATGCCCAATATTTCACCTGCTTACACTGTTCAATCTAAAAGATTTAGTCCATTAAGCAGGATAGCATCAGTGGATATTGTTATCACTCCGGATAAATCGAAATGGACACGAGCCGCTGTAATTGAGATGTGCCCTGATGCAAATCTATCTGAAGGAAATGCACCTAAGTTTGACCTTAGAAGACATAGTTCTGTTAATATAGATGGCGATACGGGTATTATAAGTTCAAATCCAATTTATAACTCCAACTATATCAGTTCTAGAGGGATGGGTTGGTTCCCTGGATATGCCATTAACCTTGAAACGGGTGAGCGTCTGAACATTATGTTTGGGGAAAATTCATGGCTTTCTGCGGATAACGGCCGGGATATGTTATGGAATCCTTCAACCCGTTATTATAATGCCGGTGGTCAACCTGTTTTTGGCGGTATGCATTATGTTTATATCATGGGATCACTTCATGCCACAGTAGGTTCGAAAGTATTAGATTTTCCGGCTTATGATGGTTGTGCCTATTTTCTAACTCATGTTGATAAAACGCCTGCTGCTATTTGGAAGTCCTATGCATATGCGTCTTGTATGTATGTTGGTATGCCAAGGGCAATTGAAGGAAAGCAATGGCTTAGTAATGAGGTAAAGATTCAAATCCGGATTTCAAAACCATACAGCAGGTATTTTTCACAACCACTTCCAAAGTCATATTCGGATACTGCTGAAAACCATTGCTGGCCTGAATATTCATTTAATACTGCCACTATTGCAACTTCAAAACAGGATCCTACAACTTTGTCAAGTGATCTGGCCTTGATTAATGTAGTTCCAAACCCATATTATGGATATGATGATTATGAACAAAATCAATTGGATAATAGGATAAAGATCGTTAACCTCCCACTTCATTGTACCATCACCATCTTTAATATGACCGGAACAATGATCCGACAATTTGTGGTTGATAAATCAGGAATAGATGAACCGAGAGGTTCGACAGCAGATTTAAACACTGATGCCAAGACTTCAATCGATTGGGACCTTAAGAACTTTGCAGGAATTCCAATTGCTGGAGGGATGTACCTTATTCATGTAAAGGCCGATGGAATTGGTGAGAGAACCCTGAAATGGTTCGGCATACTTCGTCCTGTTGACTTAAATTCGTACTAATACTTCCTTTGAACTGTGAACAGTGAAATATATGGTTAGAATAATAAAAAATTTAAATATGAAAAATATTTATAGCCTCTTATTTGCAATATTCTTAGTAGGATTAATGGTTGTCCTTCCTATGAATAAGGTTTCTGCTGGTAATAAGGACCGTTCTGGTCAGGCTGGAGCAGTGGAACTGATGATCGATCCCTTTGCAAAGAGTACAGGATGGGGAAGTGTAGGTACTGCTAATGCTGCCGGACTTGAAGCCATGTTTGCAAATGTTGCCGGGACTGCTGCAACCAAAGGAACGGAGATAATCTTTTCCTATACTGATTATTTACAGGGATCTGGTGTTTCTATTATGAATTTCGGATTCTCTCAGAAATTGGGTCAGAATAAAGGGGTTCTTAGTTTAGATATTATGTCGATGAATTTTGGTCAGATAGATATCACTACAACTAATTCACCTGAAGGCCAATTGGGACAGTATAAACCCAATTACCTTAACATTAATCTGGCATATGCAAAGGCATTTTCAAACAGTATTTTTGGCGGATTGAATATCAAATTGATTTCGGAATCCATCGCAAATGCCAGCGCTACAGGAATTGCAATTGATGCCGGAGTTCAGTATATTACTGGAGAAAAAGATCAGATAAAATTCGGGGTTGCACTGAAAAATGTTGGTCCAACTATGAAATTCACTGGTGATGGTCTTTCTTTCCGTGGTGTAATACCGACTCATGGTAATGAAAATGACCTTTTTACGGTTGAAACCAGGTCTGCCCCATTTGAGTTACCTACTACATTGAGGATCGGTGCATCTTATGATTTTCTTATAGGAGACATGCATCGAATTACTTTAGCTGGTAATTTTACTTCAAATTCTTTCACTGAAGATCAATTTACACTCGGTCTGGAATATTCCTTAAAACCTTACTTTGGTGTGAGAGCAGGCTATACTTACCAAGATGGTATCTTTAGCTCCGATGTAACTACCCGGGGAACTGTGTTTACAGGTTTTAATTGTGGTTTTTCTGTTGCTGTTCCATTTAACAAGGAAAAAGGATCTGGGATTGGGATAGACTATTCTTATGCTACAAGTAATCCATTTGCTGGTAACCATTGTATCGGACTGAAACTCAACTTTTAGAAACCACCTTAACCTAAACTAAGTCCTGATTATTATTTTTTATATGGCTTAAGGACCCTTCCAAAGGGTCTTTTGGCTTATTATCTGGTCGATGAAAACATGAAACCATGACTGAGATCAAATATTATACGCTGGAAGGTATAGCTAAACTCCAACAGGAGTTGCAAAAGTTAATATCCATTGATCGTCCATCGATTTCAAAGCAGATCGCTGAAGCAAGGGATAAAGGAGATTTATCTGAAAATGCAGAATATGCGGCTGCAAAGGAAGCTCAATCTATGCTTGAATTGAAGATATCCAAATTACAAGATGTGATCAGTAATGCACGACTTCTTGATGAATCAAGACTGGATAGCACCAAAGTTCTCATATTTTCCACTGTTAAATTAAAAAACACACAAAATGGAAGTCTGGTTACATATACTTTAGTTCCTGAAAATGAAGCCAATGTGAAACTAGGTAAAATTTCGGTTAATTCACCAATTTCAAAAGGTCTCTTGGGAAAGAGCATCAGTGAAAAAGTTGAAATAAGTGTACCAGCCGGTATTGTTGCTTTTGAGATTATTGAAATTTCAAGAAATAACGAACATTAATGCCAAATATTTTTACACAGATCATAAGTGGGGAAATTCCTTCTTATAAAGTTGCTGAGAACGAGCATTATTTTGCTTTTCTTGATATCAATCCGCTTGCAGAAGGGCATACTTTAGTTATTCCCAAGAAAGAGACCGATTACATTTTTGACTTAGAAGATGAAGAATACCTGGGGCTGTTTTTATTTGCTAAACAGATTGCCAGGGCAATGAGAAAAGTCATTCCTTGTGAAAGGATAGGAATAGCAGTCGTTGGCCTTGAAGTGAGGCATGCGCATATTCATCTTATTCCTTTGAAAACGATCTATGATATCGATTTCAGAAAACCAAAACTAAAACTATCACCAGACGAGTTTATCTTAATAATGAACAAGATAAGCGAGGCATTTAAGGATTAGTGTTGATGAAAGTTAAACCATCAACTCTTGACTTGAGCATTCAATAAGCCCGTATATTTTTCCTCTCAATATAATTGATAAATGATCTATTCACGACCTTATTACCGCCGGGAGTGGGATAATTACCAGTAAAATACCAGTCGCCGGTGTGATTTGGACACGCAGTATGAAGATCTTCAATTGTTTGGTAAATGATTTCAGTTTTTGCTCTTACTGTAGTTGGTGTAAGCAGTTCGGATACCTTTTCGGAGATTTGCTGTGCAGTGAAAGGTTTATATATTTCTTTGACAAAATTCCGGATATTTTCCTTTAAAAAGGATTCCTGTGCTTTTGCTTTTTTATAAACATCATTTATCACATTTTCCAGATGAGATTCTTTTAATAATTCGATTGATGCCTGGAATGCTATAAAATCAGATAGTTTGGCCATATCGATCCCGTAGCAATCGGGATAACGAATCTGGGGAGCTGAAGAAGCAATAATGATCTTCTTTGGTTCCAGCCGGTCTAGAATTCTGAAGATACTTTGTTTTAGAGTAGTTCCCCTCACTATGGAATCATCCAGAACAACCAGGTTGTCTTTCCCTTTCCGGATACTTCCGTAAGTAATGTCATAAACATGGGCAGCCAGGTCATCCCGTTGAGAATCCTGAGCGATGAAGGTTCGCAACTTTAGGTCTTTAACAGCAACCTTTTCAGCTCTGGGTGCCAATTTAAGAATGGCTTCAAGTTCTTCCGGGGTAAATTTTCCACGTGCCTCCAATATACGGTCTTTCTTAATAGAGTTACAAAAAACATCAAGTTCCTCGATCAATCCATAATAGGCATCAATTGCCGTATTTGGGATATAGGAGAAAACGGTGTTTTCCAGATCATAATCTATCGCCCTCAGGATTGCTGGTGTAAGAAATTTTCCGAGGTTTTTTCTTTCCCTGTAAATATCTTTATCTGTTCCCCGGGAAAAGTATATCCGTTCGAAAGAGCAGGATTTTTTCTCCAATGGTTCACGGAATTGTTGCTCAGCAATAGACCCATCTCTTTTAATTATAAGTGCATATCCTGGTTTCAATTCTTGTACAGATTCGTAGGAAACGTTGAAAGTAGTTTGGATAACAGGCCGTTCGGAGGTTGCAATGACAATTTCATCGTCATGATAATAAAATGCAGGTCTTATGCCGTTCGGATCACGCATTACAAAAGCGTCGCCATGTCCTAACATTCCTGCAATGACATAGCCTCCATCCCAACTTTCAGCAGAATTCTTCAATATCTCCTGTATGTCAAGGCGCTTTGCAATTTGTTTTGTTATCTCCCTTTTTGGGAATCCATCTTCTTTGAATTTCTGGTACAAGTCCTCATTTTCTTTATCCAGATAATGACCGATCTTCTCAAGGATGGTGATGGTATCTGAGGTCTCAACAGGGTACTGACCAAGGTCGATCAGCTTTTCGAAAAGTTCATCAACATTGGTAAGATTAAAATTTCCGGCCAAAACAAGATTCTTTGTCATCCAGTTGTTTTCCCTTAAAACCGGATGGATATTCATGAAGGAGTTTTTTCCGAAGGTACCATATCTTAAATGACCAAGGTAAAGTTCAGCAATAAAATCAATATGGTATTTTAACCAATTCACGTCCCGAAGCCGTTGTGGGTGATTTTCAGTGACCTGCTGGATTTGTTCATGGAAAGAGGAAAAGATATCTTTGATTGGGGAATCGGAATCTGAACGCTGACGGCTGATGTATTTATTCCCTGGTTCAAGATCAAATTTAATACTGGCTATCCCAGCACCATCTTGTCCACGGTTATGCTGTTTCTGCATCAACAGATGCAGTTTGTTCATACCATAAGTAGCAGTGCCATACTTTGCCAGGTAATATTCAAGAGGTTTCAGAAGGCGAACCAAGGCAATACCGCATTCATGGTTTATCCTGTCACTCATTCAGAAAAAGGTTTTTCCACGATGGTGCAAAGGTAAGAAAATTGTGTTTTGTTATATTTATCTATGAATTGAGACTATTGAAAATTGTATAGAAGGTACAAAAAATAAGTAGAAGTAAAGGGAAGTGATTTGTATCTTTATAACAATTTTTCCTGCGTAAAAAAATGAAAGTGTGGTAAATCAAATTAATGTAATAGAATTTCTTAGCCTGGCCCGGACAATTCCGGTAATAGACGTACGTTCGGAACAGGAGTATTTACAAGGACATGTTCCCGGAGCCATTAATGTACCTCTTTTTAATAATGAAGAACGGGCTATGGTTGGTATCCTTTATAAGAATTCGGGAAGGGAATCTGCTGTATTGAAAGGCCTGGACATTGTGGGTCCGAAACTGGTTAATTTTATTAAACGATTAAATAAAATCACCAATGAGAAGAAAGTTCTTGTTCATTGTTGGAGAGGAGGGATGCGCAGCGAGAACATGGCCTGGCTTTTTCATGTTGCCGGTTATAACGTATATGTCATGCAGGGTGGATATAAAGCCTATCGTCATTTCATAAGAAATGAATTAGCAAAACCTGTTCCCATCATCATTCTGGGAGGACTAACCGGAAGCGGGAAGACAGATCTAATTCACCAACTTGGAAAGATAGGAGCGCAGGTTCTTGATCTTGAAAGACTGGCATGTCATAAAGGTTCTGTTTTTGGAGGCTTCAAACAACCTGATCAACCTACGAATGAACAGTTTGAGAATAATATCTTTGCAGTCTGGGAAAAATTAGATCATGTCAAGAGGGTTTGGATTGAAGATGAGAGTCGGATGATCGGAAATGTCAACATTCCAGAACCTTTATTTGAACAAATGAGTCGCGCTGCGATGATCATGATCGTGAACAATCAAGAACAAAGAATTTGCAGGCTTGTAGATGAATATTCAATAATTGAGGAAGCTGACCTTAGGATAGCTTTATTGAAGATCAGTGAAAAGCTTGGTGGGGCAAATACACAAAAGGCAATAGCGGCCTTAAAGGTTGGTGATTATCAAACGGTAGCGGCACTGGCTTTATCTTATTACGATAAAGCCTATTTACATGCTGTTAAGAAAAGAAAAAACCAGGAGATTCATTTCTTGCATCTTAATAACGATGAACCTACAGAAGATGTCAACTTAATCCTGGAAACATTAAAATTGATAAATTGAAATCTAATAAAACCATGGGAAGTATCTATCTCGACTTTAATGCAACTACTCCAATCGATCCACTCGTAGCTGATGCTATGCAGCCCTATCTCGCTGAGTTTTTTGGAAATCCTTCCAGTATTCATGCCGAAGGCCTAAAGGCAAAAGAAAAAGTTGAAACGGCAAGGAAACAGGTTGCTGCTATGCTGAATAGTCATCCCGATGAAATCATTTTTACCAGCGGTGGCACTGAATCAAACAATTTTGCCATTAAGGGAATTGCCTTTGCCAACAGGAACAAAGGCAATCACATTATTACCTCCGCAATTGAGCACCCTTCTGTGATAGAGGTTTGTCATTACCTTGAAAAGCAGGGATTCGTTATCACTTATTTACCTGTGGATAAATATGGATCGGTTGATTCTGCTGATGTTGAAAAAAGTATCAATGCTACTACGATCCTTATAACCATCATGCATGCGAATAATGAAACCGGAACGATTCAACCTGTTGAAGAGATTGGCAGGATTGCAAGGAAACACAATGTCATTTTTCACTGCGATGCAGCACAGAGTGCAGGAAAAATATTGGTGGATGTGGAAAAGATGGAAGTTGATCTCCTTTCACTGGCGGGTCATAAAATTTATGCCCCAAAAGGTGTTGGTTGCTTGTATATTCGTCGTGGAATCCATCCTGAAAAACTCATTCATGGAGCCGATCATGAACAAAATCTTCGTGCAGGGACAGAGAATGTAATGTCTTTGGTGGGTTTTGGGAAAGCATGTGAGATCATTACCGACCAACGGAATCAATCACCAGAATTAACCAAAGAACTCACGGATCTTTTATACATGGAGATCAAAGAAGTAGTCCCGGAGATTAAACTGAACGGTCATCCTGAAAAAAGATTACCCAATACATTAAACATCAGTTTCCCGGGGGTCGAATCATCCTTGTTGATTGAAAAAATGGCTCCTGTTGCTGCTTCTGCTGGCGCTGCCTGTCATTCCGGAAGTGAAGTGATCTCTCCGGTGCTTTCGGCAATGAATGTTCCTGACAATCTTGCCATGGGTTCAATTCGTTTTTCTTTAGGACGAACTACGAAAAAAACGGAGATCGAAAAAGCAATCCCAATCATCCTCAATGCTTATCAGGAACTTTCAAGGTCCCGAATTTCCCTTGACCTCCGTCCTCTGACGACTGGTTATAAACTCACACATTATACTCATGGGTTGGGTTGTGCATGTAAAATTCGTCCTCAATACCTTGAAAGGATACTGAAAGAGCTACCGCTATCTGTCGATCCTAATGTTCTTGTAGGACTCAAGGATCCAGATGATGCAGCGGTTTTTAAGATTGATGACCAGACTGCCATCGTACAAACGGTTGACTTCTTTACGCCAGTTGTTGATGACCCTTACGATTTTGGAGCAGTAGCAGCTGCCAATGCCTTAAGTGATATCTATGCTATGGGGGCAAGACCATCATTTGCACTGAGTATTGTTGGCTTTCCTGAAAAACTTCTTCCCCCTGAGGTTCTAAAACAAATATTGCTTGGTGCTTCGGATAAGGTCTCGGAAGCAGGTATCAGTATTATAGGAGGCCATACCATCGAAGATACAGAACCTAAATTTGGGCTGGTTGTCACAGGTAGCATTGATCCTGAAAAAATTTTAACTAATTCGTCTGCAAAACCAGGTGATGCGATCATTCTGACCAAACCAATTGGTACGGGTATTCTTTCAACGGGGATTAAACGTGGGCTGGTTGACCGGGTCAATGAGAAACTAATGATTGAATGCATGGCCCGGTTAAATAAAAAAGCCGCTGAAATCATGTCGGAGTTTCCTGTAAATGCGTGTACTGATGTGACGGGGTTTGGGTTATTGGGTCACCTGAAAGAGATGATTGTGGGAAGTCATATCGGCGCTGTTGTTGAGTACAAAGCCGTGCCTATATTACCTCTGACCTGGGAACTAGCAGCCATGAATATGATCCCTGGAGGAACAAGAAATAACCTTCAATTTGTTGAGGATGTTGTAGAATGGAATGATGATGTCCCTGAACTTGCCAAACTTATTTTGGCAGATGCCCAGACTTCAGGAGGGTTGTTGATTACATTGCCAACTGAAATTGCCGGTCAGTTTATTAAGCGTTGCCATTCAGCAGGAATAATTGATGCTGTTGTTATTGGTAACTTTTCCGAAGGGGGAACGATTCGTGTACAATAAAGCTGGAAAAAACGAACGAAAAAACTTTTTAACCTAATTTTGTTTCTCGTCAATTTTCATTAATTTTGCTTTTCGGTAAAATCCTTTAATAATCGCTAATGAATTATTTATGTGTGATTTGTGAGGAATTTCAGACTGATGTTATTCTTCATTCCACGCTAATTTAACAGGATCTCATGGATAATATTTTAACTGATGTTCTGGAAAGGGTAAGAGAACTTTTTTTTAAATATGGTGTCCGGAGTGTTTCGATGGATGATATTTGCCGGGATATAGGCATCTCAAAGAAAAAGTTGTATCAACTTTTTTCAAGCAAAAATGAATTGGTAGAGAAACTGCTCGAAATGGAAAGGGAGAACTTCGAAATTATTTTTGATACTTACAGCTTTGAGGGGGTGAATGCTATTGATATTCTGCTTACTGTCAGTAAAGAAGTGGGTGAGCGGTTCCGGGATGTGAGCCCTTCAATGACCTTTGATCTGGTCAAGTATTATCCTGATATTTATCATAAGCATATTGATGACAGAGTGGATTTTATTTTTAAAAAGATCCAAATTAATCTTGAAAAAGGGATCAATCAGGGTGTATACCGGGATGACTTGAGTGTGGAGCTATTATCCCGTCTATATATACGCCGTCTTATTGATTTGCATAACCCGGAATTTTTTCCTGCTGAAAAGTTTTCGTTCCAGACTCTTTTTATAGCAATGTTCGACAACTTTATTCGCGGGATAGCTAATCCCAAGGGGATTGAGTATTATGAAAAACAAATGCGCAAAGTAAATTTTAATAAATTCAACAAATGAAACGAATATCTTTTCTGATCTGTGTTGTTTCATGCTTCTTCCTTTACTCGAGAACGCAAGCACAACTAAAACCGGCATTTTCATTTTCCTTAAAGGAAGCTCAGGATTATGCTTATGCCAATAACTACGATTTAAAGAATTCTGCATACGATGTCGAGATCGCAAAAAAGATGGTCAAACAAAATACGGCCATTGGACTTCCCCAGATTGACGCTGGCATCGATTATATTGATTATCTGGCTGTACCTGTCATGATTCTTCCGGATGAGCTAGCCCAGATGTTCCAAGTGAAAACAATCTCTTTTACTGAAGAATACAACGCTACCATACGGGCAAAACTAACACAGCTTATTTATAGTGGACAGTACCTAGTTGGACTGCAAACTGCAAAAGCATTTCTTGAGACTGCAAAACAAAAGATGGTCAAAGATAAGATGGATGTTAGGGACCTTGTTTCTGAGGCATACATTGGGCTTTTAATTGTCGAGGAGAGTACCAAGATCCTTGATTCGACATATAGCACTGTTAATCAAATGCTGGAAGACGGGAAGGCTACTTTAAAACAAGGGTTGATCGAAGATATTGATGTTGATCAGATGGAATTGAACCGTTCGAACCTGGAGGCCACCATAACCAACACCAAAAGCCAGCGCTTAATTGCATACAATTATTTAAAATTTCTCCTTGGAATCAAAGAAAATCAAGAGATAAAATTGACCGATGACCTGACATTTTTCCTGAATAATGTGAATAAAGAAGTGTTGATCAATCAACAATTCGATGTAGACCGGAATATTGACTACACCATTCTCAAAAAGCAGGAATACCTCACACTGATGCAATACAAACTTGCGAAGACAGCATACCAACCTACATTGGCCGGATTCATTAGCGCTCAAGAAAATGCACAACGTGGTGACTGGACATTTTTCGATGCCTATCCCTGGTACAAAACAGTAAACTGGGGACTCTCATTGTCGATTCCAATATGGAGCAGCGGTAGCAGGAAATATTCCGTAGATCAGGCCCGCCTAAGTGTGGAAAAGATGAAGGTGTTGGATGAAAAAACAAAGGTTCAGCTTCAGTTACAGGTGGAGACATCAAAGAAGGATTTCACCAATTCTTTCCTGATCTTCTATAATAAGAAAAAAGGCCTTGATATTGCTGGTAAAATTTATGAAAAGACATTCTCAAAATACAGGCAAGGAGTTTCATCCAGTACAGACCTTAACCAAAAGTATAGTCAATTCCTTACCTCAGAAGCGGATTATATTCTGTCACTTAATGATTTACTGAGGAATACTATTCATCTGCAGAAGCTACTGGAGAAAGTTTAAAAGAAGTACGATTTACGATTTTTGATTTATGATTGTATTTTGGATTGTCGATCTTGGATGTCAATTGTCCTTCTTCAATCAAAAATAGAATCTAAAATTATCAATCTGAAATCGTAAATCCCCTAACCTCTTTTCTTGATTTCCCTGTGCATTCTGTTCCTCTTCATCTTCAGTTTCATTTCAAAGTCGATAAGATAAAGTGCAGGAACAAAAATGAGGGTAAGGAAGGTAGCGAAACTCAGCCCGAAGATAATTGTCCATGAAAGGGGACCCCAGAATGCCACATTATCGCCACCAAAATAAATATGAGGATTCAGTTCGGTAAAAATGGTCACAAAATTGATGTTCATGCCTATAGCCAGCGGAATCAACCCCAACATAGTTGCAGTAGCTGTCAATATTACAGGCGTGATCCTGGTCATCCCTGCCTGAATAACTGCTTCTCTTGTTCTAAGCCCTCTTTCTTTCAGGGTATCGCAAAATTCTACAATTAGGATACCGTTTCTAACCACAATACCTCCCAGTGCAACGATACCGAGTCCTGTCATGATCACGCTTATAGTCATATGAAAGATGAAAATGCCAAAAAGCACACCAATGATACTGAACACCACCTCACTTAGTATGATAAGTGCTTTACTAACAGATCCGAATTGGGTAATTAGGATGAAGAAGATAAGTCCGATGGCAACCATCATGGCTTTTATCAGGAACATCATGGTTTCAGCCTGATCTTCCCGTTCACCTGTAAGATTGATCGTAATCCCTTTGGGGATAGTAAAGTTTGGCAGGGCTTGAGTGATCGCTGCAACAACTTCATTTGGTGTGTACCCAGAAATGACTTCTGAAGAAATTGTGATCACACGCTTAAGATTCTTACGATTAATCCCGCCATAAGTATCCCGGTATCCTAGTTTTGCAACAGATGAGATAGGAATCTGGCGCAGTTGGCCTGATGTCATATCACGATAAGTAATCCTGGCGTTGATGATTTTATCGATATTTTTACGCTGCTCTTCAGAGTACCTTAACTGGATAGGATATTCATCTTCGTCTTCCTTGTATTTTGAAACTTCTTTGCCATAAATAGCAGTTCGAAGTTCCATTCCGATCTGCCCAATAGAGATGCCTTCACGGTTGGCCCTGACCCGATCAATATCGACCGTGATCTCGGGTTTTTTATTGTCGAAGTCTGATTTCAGCTTATCAATTCCTGGGATACGTAACGAGTCAAGGTAATTCTGAAAATTAATGGCTGTTACTATGAGTTCATCCAACTTTTCTCCGGTAACTTCTATGTTAACAGGTTTGCCTGTAGGAGGCCCCATACGGTTTTTTTCCACACTGATCTGTGCTCCCGGAATATCCTTAATCGAATTACGGATCTGGTCCAGGAAATTATTGGTATTGACCCCGTGCCGATAGCGACTTTCAATGAAATTAATAGAAACTTTTCCTTTGTTGGAAACCGTTGTTCTGTCGAACATACCATCGCCCGCGCCAAAACCAACGTTAGTAACAATTGATTCAACCAGCGGATTTTTATGTCCAAAAATTAAATCTACTCTTTTCTCAACGATTTTAGTCACTGAATCGGTCACCAGTTGGTCAGTCCCTTCCGGCATTTTAATAAATATATTGATCGTATTTGGTTGGTTATCGGGGAAAAAGAGCACCTTGGGTTTTGTTACCATGGTTATGATGATAGAAATAAAGAACAACGCGATAATCCCATAAAAAAGGTAGAAAGGATTCCTTCCTTTTAGGAATAGCCTCAGATTCTTTTCATAGAAGGAAACGATTTTCGGCCAACCAGTATTCTGAAATTTGATGGCAGCATCCTTGAAAAAAAGACGATAAGCTGCGTTCAACAGGAGACAAAAGATCATAAGGTTTCCCATTCCGACCACTCCACTGACATAAAAGATCAGGGCCATCAAAAGAAATATGCCACTGATTGCAAGTAAACGTCGGATGTCTGCCTTATGTTCTTTCTTCTCATATTCATGTTTCATGAAAGTGACCGCAAAAACAGGATTCATGATATAGGCTACAAACAAGGATGCGAATAGGGTGATGATCAGCGTAACTGGTAAATAATGCATGAATTTTCCAACGATCCCGGGCCAGAAAGTAAGTGGGAAGAAGGGCGCCAGTGTAGTTAATGTCCCGGATAGGATGGGAAGAAAGACTTCCCCTGCCGCATGTTTGGCGGCTGTTACAATATTTGGATCCCCCCGGTGTATTCGATGAGTATTTTCTATCACTACAATTGCATCATCCACGATGATCCCCAAGGCGAAAATAAGTCCGAACATCACGATCATATTCATTGTGAAACCAATGTTCGGCATAATTAGAAACGCCACGAATATCGAGAGAGGAACAGAAAGTCCAACAAAGAAAGCATTGTTGAATCCCATGAAGAACATCAAGATCAGTATTACTAAGATGAAGCCGATGATTGCTGTATTGTTAAGTTCTTCCAGGGTGCTTCGTGTGAAACGCGATTGTTCCCCCGTAAGATTAACAGAAAGATCAGGAGGAAATGAATTTACTTTCATCTCGGCAAGGATCGCCTTGATCTCATCTGAAGCATTAAGGAGGTTTTCCCCACTTTTCTTGATTACGTTCAGGGTGATGACATTCTTTCCGTTAATTCTGGAAAAACTTTCCTGTTCTTTAAAAGAATCTTTGACCTCTGCAATATCTTTTACATAAACAATGGCACCACTTCCAGATTTGATCATTATGTTCTTGATCTCTTCCGGAGATTTAAACTGACCCGCCACCCGTATGGTTCGTTTTGAACCGTAGGTTGAAACAGTTCCTGCAGACACCGTAACATTCTCACTTGAAATTGCTCTTTCCACATCACTGAATGTCACGCTTGCAGCCTGCATTTTATACATGTCTGCATCCACCTGTATCTCCCGGTCGAGAGCGCCAACAATATCAACCCTCGTGATTTCCTTTAGGGTTTCAATCCTGTCTTTGGTATCATCTGCATATTTTTTCAGTCGCTGGAGGTCGTAATCACCTGAAATATTAATATACATGATCGGGATCTCTGAAAGGTCGACCTGCATAATGTCCGGTTCTTTGGGAAGATCAGTCGGCAGGTTGACTTTTGCTTTATCTACGGCATCACGAACCCGTTGTTTTGCTTCCGACACCTCTATGCCTGGATTGAATTCAACCACAATCGTAGAAAAATCCTGTATCGATTTGCTAGTGATCTTTTTGACATCGGAAAGGGCTTTAGTCTCTTTCTCAATCGGCCTGGTCACCAAGTTTTCCATGTCCTCAGGAGAAGTTCCTGGATAAGGGGTGTTTACAATAATCGTTGGAATGATAATTTCGGGAAACTGTTCTTTTGGAATGCTGATATAGGACAATATGCCCAGCATGGTGATGATGATGGTAAGGACATAAATGCTTGTACGGTTATCGATTGCCCAACTGGTCGCAAAAAATTCTTTGAGCTTGTTCTGTATTTCTTTCATAGATAAAACTTATTTGTAATCGATGACCTGTTGGTCATAAAGATCTTTATAACCGGCTGTGATCAGATTATCTCCATTTTTCAGGCCACTTAAAACCTCGGTCAATCCATTATAAGTGACACCAGTTTTAATGAATGTTTTACTGGCCACTTTCTTGCCATTTTCCTCTTTTGCAAGGAAAACATAGAGGCCTTCATCTTTCGAAGATTGAATATAGTTTTGTGAAACCGCAAAAGTGGAAGCATGGGAATAATCCTTTATCCGTATAATTGCTATCATATTTGCACGATATACCATGTTTGTAGAGGGTGGTAGTTCAACCTCAACGATGAATGTTCGGTTGGTAGGGTTAATATACTTACTGGCAAAAGTAACATCCTGCTGTAATTCGACATTGAAATCAGGTAAAAATATTTTTACCTGATCACCAGTCTTTATTTTTGAACTATAGGCTTCTCCAACATCCGCAACAGCCTTAACTTTGGCGAAATTGATCACCCTGAATGCTGGTACCCCGGCCACAGCCAGCTGACCGACTTTGATTGGAATATCTTCTATCGTTCCGTCAATGGGAGATGTGATGCTCGACATACTGATCTGGTCTTTCAGTGAGGCGATTTTATTTTCGATGGATTCCTTGTTATTTTTTGCTGTCAGGTACTGAACTTCCGAACCTATTTTCTGATCCCATAATGCTTTTTGTTTAACATAAAGATCAGTCAGGTAAGAGAGTTGGCTCTGCAAGTCCGTAAGGTTTCTTTTGAGCACATCAGCATCCATTTCTGCGAGTGTCTGTCCTTTTCTCACGGTTTCCCCTTCCTTTACGATGACCTTGGTTACCACGCCTGCAGTGCGGGGGCTCACGCCAATGTTCTCATTGCCATCGATCCGACCCTGTACTTCGATGTAATGATCAAAAGACTGAGCCATTAATGGCTGCACACTGACCATAGTGGCAGGGGTCGTATTTTTTGTGTTCAATTCCTTTTCGAGCGAGGTAATCTGTGTGGATAATTGGTCATGCTCTTTTTTCAGTTTCTCGAGTTTCCCTTTTTTGTCCGGACTACTGCATGCAATGGCCATGATTAACAGGCCAAGAATGAAGAGTGATTTTTTCATGAATTCAGTATTATTTTTGGATGATATCTTTTATTGTTAAAATGGGTGCAAAGATAGAGAAATTACGGGTTGTAAAATTTTTTTAAGCATAAAAGTTTACTGTTGTCAATGGGCTTCTTTCCATTTATTTGTTCACAATAAACCCTTTGACTTCTGATCTTTGACCTCCATTCTCACTTTCCTTCTACTATCCTTAACCCCAGGTTAAAACTATGACTTCCGGGACCACTGCGATCACGGTTAGAAGTACTGCAACTCTTCGGAAGATACCCCCATCCTCCGCCCCTATATACACGATAGTCGCCCATTGATGGACCTCCAGGATTGTTCTGTGATTTTGGTAAATAACGGCCATACCAATCATTGCACCATTCTAGCACATTACCACTCATATCATACACACCCAGCTCATTCGGCTGTTTTTGTCCCACAAGGTGAGTCTTTGAATCGGAATTTCTACCATACCAGGCAACCTCGTCAATATTGTTGCTGCCGCTATATGTGAACCCTTTGCTTTTATTTCCCCCTTTAGCAGCATATTCCCACTCAGCCTCAGTAGGTAAGCGATAACTCTTCCCCGATTTCCTGTTCAACTTCCTGATAAATTCCTGCACATCATTCCACGAAACCTGCTCCACAGGGCAGTCTTCACATCCTTTGAAGAAAGAAGGATTTTTTCCCATTACCAATTGCCACTGCCTTTGTGTCACTTCAAATTTTCCGATAAAAAAGTCGCCAAGAGTTACTATATGCAACGGCTTCTCGTCAATTCCACCATCATTGTTCCCCATGTGGAAGCTGCCTCCCTGAACAAAAACCATTTGAAGGTTAATTTCAAAAGTAGTCTCAGTATAATTTGATGAAACAGCAGGTTTATCCTGCGATCTTGTAATGCTGCCTGTGACCATGACAAACGTCCCTAAAATAGCAATTGGCGCGTGCCTCACAATCATTCTCCTCCACATAGCTGATCGGTTTCAAAGAATAACTCTTTTTCGCTTCTAAAATTACCCATTCTAACTTGTAATGAATTAAAATCTTGATAGATCGACTGGAGGAAATAAGTTAAACAAAATACCCGAACAGCGCAGTAAAGAGATTTCCACTGAACTTTATTGCATAAAAACAATAAAAAACAATAAAAAACATTGACAAACAGTTACAACTATATTATCTTTGCACGTCCATCAATATTAATTTCAAACATGAAAACCTCAATTGACCTCAAGGAAGTTTTTCAAATCTTCCATAACAAAGAATTTTTCTTTGGCGAAATCCAGAGAACAAAATCAAATCGGATAATTCTTACACAATTGTTGATCATATGTCTGTTTGCCTTTTTATATGGAGTGGTCATGGGCAGCTATCACAGCGTTATTCAATCCCTTGTAGCAGGGGTCAAACTAATTGTGCTTTTTCTTTCTACAGTGATTTTGTGTTTTCCTTCATTTTTTATTGTACAGCAAGTCCTGGGTTCGAAAATGAATTTCAGGCAAATGACAATGATCGTACTTGGTGGAGTCGTTCTCACTTCAACCATTGCCCTTTCATTTGCCCCAATTGTAATAGTATTTCAGATTACAGGAGGAAATTACCATTTCCTGCAACTTCTTCACGTAGCTATTTTCATTTTTGCAGGTAGCTTTGGCATGAAATTTATGGTTGATGCTCTGAAATATGCCTGTGACCAGAAAAACATTTATCCTCAAATAGGAGTAACTGTATTTAGGATATGGGTAATCATTCTGGCATTTGTCGGAATTCAGCTTGCCTGGAATCTGCGACCATTTCTTTGTGAGAAGAACGAGGAGTTCAAATGGTTCAGAAAGTACGAGGGTAACTTTTACACTGCGATTATCTATTCTGTTGATCAACTTGTCTCCCCACAATTACCCGTGGAGAAACATTATTCATCTACCAATAGGAAAGACACAACAACAAAACATCTTATTGATTCTCTCAAGCTTTTAAATCAACTAGAAAATAGTTCATGGAAGAAATAATGACACTTGAGGAAGTAGCAAAATACTTGAAAGTCAAGCCTCAAACAATTTATACATGGTCAAAGGAAGGCACGATTCCTGCAGCAAAAATGGGGAAGGAATGGAGGTTCAGGAAGTCGGTCATTGACCGCTGGTTTAATGAACACATTAATGAGAAATTTTCACAGTTTATCAAGGAATAACTTGCCAACTCGCTATTTCTCCATTTCCCCAACTCGCTAACGAAACAAAGATACTTAACCATATAAGGAATAGATAATGTAAAATGGTGTATATACCATTTTACAATCTTCTAACTTTGAATCTGTTAAGCCCAAATATGTGTGCTTGTTATTGATTTTTGCCCCTTTTTCATCCTTTACTCATTCTATACTCCGGCTATACTCCAGCTATACTCATTCTATACTCCGTCAATAGTTTTTTCTTACGGTTTCTTTTATTTAGACATTGTTCACATATACTTTAGACATACTCAGCACCAGATTATTCGCCAACACCCCAATCCTTCCGCAAAAACTTTCCCTTGCAAATAGTTTCCCGCGTTCTATTGTTGTATATTTGTGGAATGGATGAAAAAGATCTTCATATTCTTGAGCAGGTTAGACGACTTTACCATCGTTATGGAATAAAAAGTGTGACGATGGATGATGTAGCGAAACACTTGTGTATTTCCAAGAAGACCCTATATGAACATTTTGCTGACAAAGAAGATCTTGTGAGGAACATCGTTTTGTTGGATAACATTAATCGTAATAAGTTTTTCAATGAAATAAAAAGTAAAAACCTGAATGCGATTGAAGAACTATTCGAGATTTACGGTATGATCAATACGATGTTCAGGGATTATAATGCTTCTATGGAATATGATATCCGTAAATATTATCCTGATCTGTACTCCAAGGTAAAGGAGATCCGCAGAAAAAAGATGTATGATACAATGTATAACAACATGATTAAGGGAAAAAAAGAGGGGCTCTACAGGAAAGAATTGAATTCGAAGATCATTTCCCGGTTGCTTTTGTTTAGAGTTGAATATCTGTTTGACAATGACATTTTCACAATGGAGGAATTATCTTCTGTTAAAGTGTTCAATGAGGTTTTTATTTATCACATGCAGGGTATTATGAGTGAAAATGGCAGAAGCTTTTTTAAAAGTTATTCAGGCAACTTTTTTTCTGCACTTATGTCTACTAAACGGCAAATCTTCGGATGATTATTGATGAATCTATACTCGAGGGCTGTATTGCGGGTAAGCGTGAAGCACAGTTTGAATTGTACAAAAAGTGTGCTTCCTCAATGCTGGCTTTGTGTTTCAGATATGCAAGGAACCGTGATGAGGCCGAAGATCTTTTACAGGAGGGATTTCTGAAGGTGTTTCAGAAAATTAAATCTTTTCGCAGGGAAGGCTCTTTTGAAGGATGGATGAAGAGGATTATGATTAATAATGCATTGAATGAAATAAAGAAAAACAGGAGGATCCCTTTTCTGGATGACATCGAATTGATCAACGAAACACAAATTGTTGATCAGGCTGAACCTGAAGGAATGGAACCAATACCGGCTGACATCCTGCTGCAAATGATCCAGTCATTGCCTTATGGCTACCGGGTCGTTTTTTCTCTTTATGTAATGGAGGATTATAGTCATAAAGAAATTGCCGACGAACTGAATATCTCTGAAAATACTTCTAAAACACAACTGCTAAAAGCTAGAAGGGTGCTTAAGAACAAATTGAAGGATTATTATAAGATAAAAAAGCAAAATATCAATGAGTGAAGATAGAAAAACGCAGGCTGATGCTCCGGGTGGAATGGACGCGTTGTTCCGAAGAACATTGGTGGATCATCAGATAGAACCTTCCGGAAGTGTATGGAAAGGCATCAGCCGGAAATTGTTGCTGACTGAGCTCTCCCATTTCAATTTCACCAATCTTCCAAAAGCAGTCTGGATCGGAGCAGCAAGTGCTATTGTGGTTGGATTGGTTTTCTTTCTTACCCACCTCCCCGTTGGAAAGTCAATAGAAAATGGATATTCACCTGTAATTCTACATAGTAATTCGCAAAAAGCGTCACTCGAAGCTTCCTCGAAAACCCAAAAAGCTGCAACAGGTAAAACAAGTATCGGTCAAGCCATTCTGACGAAACAAAATTCTCAGACTGGGTCACCGGTTCAACAGACTCAATTAACCTCAGGATATCTTGTATTGGAAAGCAACGAATCCGTGCAGAATTTTATTTCAACAAAAAAGAATCATTCAACAACGTTATCACCTGGAAAAGTATCACTTGCACTTTCTGGATCGGAAAGTCAATCAGGGGAAGGCCAACTGATTGTTTCCAGGATCAGAAATATGAATATCTATGAACTGAAAAACATGCCTTCTCTCTTGACTGCCAGCCTTTTTCCCAATACCGAAGAAGATACGATGTTGAGGATAAAAAACATCAATGGTATTTTAAATGTTCCGTTGAATATAAAAGCCGGCATTCAGCACTTCTTTTCTTTTGATATAGGCGTGGCTCCTGAACTTTCAGTCTACAGGAATAACGGTCAATATTCCGAGTCCAATTTCTGGCTGAATACCGGCGTGACTTATCACATAGGAAGATTTTCGATTCAAACTGGGTTAGGGTTGGGATATGTTTTTGACCAGGGTGATTACCGTGTCGATTACAAAAGCAAAGACAGCATCGGCTACTTTACCAGCATTGTATCATTTGTAATTACTCCCGGGAATAAAATTGTATATACTACCAAAGACATCGCGGTTTTTGACAGTATTGAACACCTTGCAGATAGCAGGGCCATTAGCCGTTATACGTACTTGCAAATCCCTGTTTTGATTGGAATAGAACTATTCGAGAGCAACAGATTAAGCATCGGAATTAAAGCTGGTCCTTCAATTTCATTTCTCGTTGCATCAAAAGAAGCTGCTCCATTTATTGATTATCCACACGCCCAACTTATAAGGGTTGACAACAATAGCTTAATGCGTGTAAAGATGAACTGGGAAGTTCAGGCTGCTCTCGATATTGAGTATAGGCTGACAAAAAAATTCAGTCTCTATGCTGATCCTTCCTATAAACATTATTTTAAACCTTTTGAAACGCAGGAATCAGAGTATTCAACTGCAAAAGATCCATATTCAGTTGGTATTGAGGTTGGTATAAGGGTTAATTTCGGACAAAAAAAGAAAACAAAATGATAAAAGTACGTACCTTATTTTTGCTTTTACTGATTCTCTTGTTTGCTTGTAAAGCAGTTGGGATAACAGTTTACCTTAGGGGCACGATCACTAATATACAAGGAGGAGCTGTTGTCCCTAACCATAAGGTTTATATTAAAACTGATTTTTCTTCCCCATTTCATTACTACAAAACAGTTTATACCGACAATAATGGATACTATGCAGATACGGTTCAGAATGTTCCGGTTTATCCTGTTTTATTCCAGATTTCGACTTATGATTGCAACAATGTTTCTCAATTAATTACTGGTTTAAGCACGGATTCACCTATTATCGCGAATTTTCAGATCTGTATTCCTCCTTATTCGGGATGCCGGGCTGATTTTGTCTATGATAGCATAACGGGATTGAATTATCAGTTTACTGATCATTCGGTTTCAAATACAACCATTACTTCATGGACTTGGAATTTTGGGGATCCCACTTCTGGTGTCAACAATTGTTCTACATCACAAAATCCAGCACATTTGTATTCCAGTTCCGGTATTTACAATGTAAAGTTACTGATTCGTTCGACAAGTGGGTGCATGGATTCGCTGATAAAAACGGTGTTTATACACATCCCTGAAAACAGGGTCATCATTTCCGGGCATATTACAAACCAACAGAACAATGAACCTATATCCAACAACCCTGTCATGATTAATACCACATTAATAGAATATTCAAATGTGGTTTATAGCGATTCGAGTGGGGCCTATGCCGATACTATTTCGGATGTTCCTAATGGAATTCCAATCAGTGTGGCTACATATGATTGCAATAACGTTTTGTACTCAAATACTGTTTATAGTTCGCCTATTCCTGTGGTAGTAAATTTTAACATCTGTATTGATGTGCAATGCAGGGCAGGATTTTTGGCAGTTTTGGATTCCAATTCCACTGCTCAGAATACATTTTTATTTCAGGATTTTTCTTATGGATATCCAAATAGATGGAACTGGACCTTCGGTGATGGAACAACGAGCAATGAACAGAACCCGGTTCATCAATATACAACTGTTGGAACTTTCAAAGTTTGTTTGACTATTGCTAAAACAGACACTTCCGGAGCCTGGAATTGTTTCGATTCTACAAACCGGACTATTACCACATCGTCCTATTACAATATAGGTGGACTTCTGTTTGCGGGGCAGTTCCCGATCAATAATCCACATAACTCTGGAGATACTGGTATAGCTTATCTCTACAGGGCTCACAACCAGTGGATCGTTCCTTTAGATACTGTACATTTTACTTACCTGGGCTATTACACTTTTCTGAATGTATTGGAAGGAACCTATATCGTAAAGGCTACGTTGACAAAGGGATCTGCAGACTACTACAAATATTTGCCTGCTTACAATGGGGATCAGGTAAAATGGCAGTTGACCAATTCCTTCCTCGTTGATCAAAATATCTATAATAATGCTATTCACTTGTGCGCAGGCAATGATAGCCTTTCCGGAAGGGCGATGATACGGGGGATGGTAGTTCATATGAATGACAACATAAATCTTCCCAATACGGAAGTATTGTTGTTTAATGATAAAATGATTCCTGTCAGGGCAACAAGTACTGATGTTGAAGGGAATTTTGAGTTCCCGACTCTTCCATACGGTATTTACAATCTTTCCCCGGAGGTTACTGGTAAATATGCTAGGGTTTTGCAAATAACTGTCGATTCATTGCATCCGGTCTCCGAAGGAATACAACTTGAGGTTTTTGACAAAACTATCTTAGGAATATCCCCGATTCAGGAAAAAACCGACATTATCTTCGGAAAGATTTATCCGAATCCGGTTTCGGAAAATTTACAGTGCTGGGTTCAATCCCCATATGCCGTTAATGTCGATGCTGAAGTACTGTCATTTACTGGGGGAAGTGTTTTTGTGAAAAGTATCGGGTTGTTTCAGGGTAGAAATTTAATAGGAATATCATTGACAAATTTCAAAAGTGGTATGTATTTCCTGATCGTGAAAACAATAGAGGGTAAAATTCTTAATACTCAAAAGATTATTAAAAACTAAATAACAGACAACTTTTGAATAAAATGTTGTCTGCTATTGTAATGGTGTTCAATGTAGTTTGAAATTCAGAACTTCTTTCCGTTATTAAAAACAGATTTTATGAAAAAAATTTACTCTTTCCTTGTTTTTCTGCTGGCTACTTCGATTTCTCTTTACGCCCAGACCATCACCGTGCATCTTTCAGGAACGGTTTTACGTGATTCAACGCTTTCACCTGTGGTCAACCATGAATTGATCATCCAAGCTGACAGCAATATGCATGGTTTTTATTTTTATACTTCCCGCTTTACAAATCAAAATGGTCACTATGACTGTACGATTAATAATGTTCCTGCGACAGGAACGGCTATCAATTTTAACGTGCAAACTAAAAACTGCGATAGTACTTGGATTGTACAGACTTTTGTCGGAACAACTGCCCCGGATACAGTTAATTTCCTGATCTGCAATGGTAACAGTACCGGTTGTCAGGCGGCATTTACTTATTCAGTTGATACCGTGTCATCATCTGATTTGGTGTATTTTTATGATCAAAGCACTCCAACTGATTCAATTACAGCATGGCATTGGGATTTTGGAGATGGTGCCAGTGTGACAAAGACTTTCCCTGACAATCCGAATGTAAGCCATATGTATTTAATACCCGGAACCTATTCTGTGTGCTTAACTATTGCTACATTTCACGGTTGTAGTAGCCAGATATGTCATAGTATTACAGTAGGAAACAACGCAGGCTGTCATGCAAATTATTCTTATACGGTCGATAGCTCTAATCATTTGAAATTGCATTTTGTCGATATAAGTACACCGCAAAACCTTGTTACCTCCCGTTTATGGAATTTCGGGGATCCGGCATCAGGAGCGGGCAATATCTCTACAAACTTCGATCCTTGGCATGAATATGTTTTACCTGGAGTTTATCAGGTTTGCCTTTCGATTGCGACATCAACAGGTTGCACTTCTACCTATTGTGATAGTATTACAGTTGGGACAAATCCGACCAGTTGGACACTTAATGGTCAAGTTTATCTGGGAGATTCACTTTTTGTTGATCACGGCCTTGCTGAACTATTTCAGGTGGATTCCGGAGTTGTAACCGTTGTAACTTCTCAACAATTTGGAGATTCGTTGGGAATGTATTGGTTTAATGGAGTCCTTCCCGAACATTACTATATAAGGGCGACCTTGCTTTCTACATCGGCCTATTACGGTCAGTATGTACCAACTTATTATCATGATGCAGTTAATTGGGGAAATGCAACGCTCATCGAACTTGGTCAGCCAGTAAATCCATACAACATCCATATGCATCATGCCAGTGGTTATTCAAGTGGGAGCGGAAATATATCAGGGACAATTAACCAGGGTGGTAAATACAACATTGGTGGAGCCCCTGCCCCTAATGTGGAAGTACTTCTCATGGATGTTTCCGGGAATGTAATGGCGTTTACAATGACCAATTCCAGCGGAGCATTCAGTTTTACTGAAATGGCCTTGGGAACCTATAAGGTCTATCCTGAAATGATTCTTAAGACAACAACCCCCACAACGATAACTCTGGATGCCACACATCCCAACGTCAATGTTATTTTTACCATTCAGGCAGGAAATATATCCGGGACCCATGATGAATCCATTCAGTCTGATTTTACTATCTCTGGTATCTATCCAAATCCTGTTTCTGACTTTGCCAATCTCAACATCCAAACCCTGCATGCTACCGGGATCATTATTTCAATTTATTCCATTACCGGTGAATTGGTGACAGAGGCTACGTATGGTCTGCATTCAGGAACGAATAAGATAACAATTCCAGTCTCCGATTTCAGGAAAGGATTGTACTATATTAAGGTCGAAAAACCTGACGGTGGCATTGTTGTGAAGAAATTTGTTTTAGGAAGATAAAATCAGGAGTTCAATAATTTCATACAATTATTGATTCCCCATGGGTGAGTATTTTAACTTCTGATATACCGCTTAGCTTTTGTACAAATTCTTTGGGATCAGCTTTTAGTTCGATGTGAGAAGGTTCGGTTCCAAACACCACATCGATTACGCCAAAATGCATGGGAATGACCAGCCTGGGCTTTATAAGTTTAACGGTTTTAACAGCTTCATCTATATCCATAAGAAAAAAACCACCGATTGGAACCAACATTATATCGATTGGTCCAAAATCTTTCATCTCAGGAATCAATTCCGTGTCCCCCAGGAAGTACAGTCTTTTATGTTCAGATTCCATAATCCATCCCAACCCAAATCCTTTTGGGTGGAAAGGGATCCCTGGTTGCCTCATTCTGATTATATTATATGCGTGACAGGCAGTAACATGCAACTGACCCTCTGACCAGGTTTCACCGGCAACAAGTCCGATTCCATTGACAGCCTCCTGATTTTGTTTGGAAGTAAGTACAATTGTATCGGAATTCCGGATCTTTGAAAGAATCTTGGAATCGCTGTGGTCGGAGTGGCTATGAGAGATCATCACCAGGTTGCCAGGTTCACTATAATCCCCAAATACAGGGTCAAAATAGATTGTTTTGCCGGATGTTTTAACCTTAAAACTGCTCCAGCCAAGCCAGGTTATTTCCATTCTGATAGGTTCTCGTTGATTCGTTATTAATGTGTTAATAATTATCATCTGCAAACCACTCAGCAAAAGAGTTCGCAGTTTCCCTTAATTGGAGGGAGTACAATTTAATTCCTTCAGGAAGCAATTGGATGATCTTGTTGGAAAAATCGACCAATAAGTTTTCACTTGTTGGCTGATAGTCGACCCAAACAATGTTGCAAAAAATTTCCCTGATCTTCTGAGCATCTTCTATAGGATAATCTTTGCTCAGGATAAGGGCATGATCAAAAGAATCAATGATGTTTGCCTCAATCATTTCTTTCAGGTCCCCGAAATCCATGACCATCCCGACTTTCGGTGATTCAGTATCTCTGACAGGTGTTCCTGCAACAGTTACAGTTAATTTATAGGAATGTCCATGTATACTTTTACACGGGCCATCGTAACCGCGCAAAGCATGAGCAGCTTCAAACCGAAATTCCTTGGTAATACGGATTTTTGTCATTGATTTTATATAAAAACAAAGTTAGTTAAAAAGTAAAATAATTATTTCACAAATCGCTTTCATCTCACCATGTTATTATTCCTAGATGGTTCAGAAGAATTTTAGTCCCAATTCCAATAAGAACGATCCCTCCTAACAATTCAGCCCATTTTGCCGGTATGAATGTAGATCTTGCTCCAAGCCTTGAACCGATAAGGGATACCAGGAAAGTTATGCAAGTGATACTCGAAGCCGCTTCGAGAATATTCACTTTGATAATTCCGAAGCTGATTCCTGTAGCAAGGGCATCGATGCTCGTTGCTATCGATAAAGTCAATAAGACAGAAGTTCTCCGGATGTCGGTTAACTTCCTTTTTGTTTCATGAACAAAGAACTGGCTGACCATATGAACGCCTATAATGACAAGTATACCAAACGCCAGCCAATGATTGATCTGAATAAATGATTGAAAAGAAGCGCCAATAAGCCAGCCAACAATGGGCATTAGTCCCTGAAATATTCCAAAAAAAGCAGACATTTTCAACATATCTTTCCATGCAAGTTTACAACAGGTTGAAAAACTTAACGACACTGCGAAGCAATCCATTGAAAGGCTTAATCCGATTAAAAATAATTCAAGAAATGACATTTTTCGGAAGGTTACTTAACGATCATACCAACTATCTTTTCCAGGTACTCTGCATCTATCTGGTCAAAAGCATCCAATGTTGCACTATCGACATCAAGAACTCCGATAATCTGGTTTTTAGTATTTCTAAAAGGAACAACAATTTCTGATTTTGACCTTGAGTCACATGCAATATGCCCTGGAAATAAGTGTACATCGGGAACAATAATCGTCTTACCCTGGTTGATGGCAGCCCAGCAAACACCAGTGTTTTTTTCTAATATCTGACAAGCAACAGGCCCCTGGTAAGTTTTCACGATGAGCTCACCCTCTTTTAGATAATAGAAACCGGTCCAGAAAAAAGTTTCCATTTTATAATGCATCACGGCAACGATGGTTGCCATCCTGGCATCGATATCATCAGACTTAGCGAGGAGGTCTCGTAATTGCTGGTAAATTCTTAAATAGCGGTCTTGTTTCTTTTGTAGCTCCATCTCTGGAATTTCAGGCAAGATCAAGTTCAACCGTAAAATGACGCATGATTGGAGCTTCACTTATGATTTTCAAGCCTTTTGTCACTTCTTTTCGACGTTCGAACACATTTTTCAAGGCAACTGCTACAACATCCATATGGTTGTTGGTATAAACCCTGCGTGGAATAGCAAGACGAAGTAATTCAAGTTTAGGAAAACGGTTTTCACGGGTGATTGGATCACGGTCGGCCAACAGCGCCCCAATTTCTACTCCTCTGACACCTGATTCAAGATAAAGTTGTACGGCCAGCGTTTGTGCTTGGAATTCTTCTTTTTTAAGGTCAGACAAAAAACGTTTGGCATCAACAAAGACTGCATGGCCACCTATTGGCTGTTGAATGGGGATCCCGAATTCCATTAACCGATTACCAAGGTATTCAACCTGCTTAATTCTGGTATTAAGGTATTCGAAATCAGTTCCTTCGTAAAGCCCTTGAGCGATTGCATTCATGTCTCGCCCGGCTAGCCCACCATAAGTAATATATCCTTCAAACATGATGTTGAATACACTACATTGACGGAACAAATTTTCGTCTTTCATCCCGATAAATCCCCCTATGTTAACAAGTGCATCTTTCTTGCTGCTCATCGTCATAATATCTGCATAGGAAAACATCTCACGTACAATTGATCGTATCGGAACAGTTTTGTACTTCTCTTCCCGGGTCTTTATAAAATATGCATTTTCAGCAAAACGTGCCGAGTCATAAACAACGATTTTTCCGTAACGATCGGCAATTTGCCTCACTAACCTGAGATTCTCCATTGAAACGGGTTGTCCGCCTGCAGAATTGTTAGTCAGGGTAATAATAATAAAAGTGATTTTATTGGCAGATTTCTTAAGCACATCTTCCAGCTTCTCAGGATCGACATTCCCCTTGAAAGGGTGGTTACAAGTAGTATCGAATGCCTCGTCGATCGTGCAATCAACTGTTGAAGCCTTACGGTACTCTATATGGCCTTTTGTGGTATCAAAATGAGAATTTCCTGGAACCACATCTCCTTCTTTTACTAGAACTGAAAAAAGAACATTTTCTGCTGCTCGTCCCTGGTGGGTTGGGAGAAAATAGTCAAACCCGGTGATGTCGAAAATGGCTTCCTTCATTTTGTAATAAGAGGAAGCACCTGCATAACTTTCATCGCCAAGCATCATCGCCGACCATTGCTTATCGCTCATAGCCCCTGTGCCTGAATCAGTCAGCAGGTCAATAAAAACATGGTCACTCTTCAACTGGAAAAGATTGTATTTAGCATCTTTAATCCATTTCTGGCGTTCTTCAAGAGTGCTTTTCCTGATGGTTTCCACCATTTTGATACGGAATGATTCTGCAAAAGGAAGTTCCATAAAAGCTATGTTAATGAGACTTCAAAGGTAGAATTTTTTTTTAATTAAAGATTTTTCGTTAAGAGTTTGTGTAATTTGCAAATTTCACGTAGGTTTGCTTTCAGAAAGTAAGATATTTATTAACACTATAATTTCATCTTTTTTGAAGGAGGATTTATTCCCATGACTACAAAAGAACCTAATGGAATCACCGGATTGACAAAACTATCCGATCTTACCGAACTAGCAAAAAAATCCGGAAAGAAAAAAGTTGCAGTTGCAGTTGCTCATGACGAACATTGTTTGGAAGCAGTGTGTGCTGTGATGAAAAAAGGGATCATTAGTGCCATCCTGGTCGGCAATGAAAAAAAAATCAAAGAAATTGCTGCAAATTTGCACCTGGATCTTTCGGATGCTACAATTTTTAATGAAGAAAACGATGTACTGGCTGTTAAACGTGCGGTTAAATATGTTCGTGACAAAGAAGCCGATATTCTGATGAAAGGCAATGTCACCAGTGCAACCTTCCTCAGAGGGGTCCTTGATAAAGAACAGGGTCTCAGAAAATCGGAAGTGCTTTCGCATTTTTCCATCTTTGAGCTTCCCACATACCATAAACTGATCGGGTTAACCGATGCCGCTATGGTGATAGCCCCCGATCTGAAGACAAAAGTCGCAATTATTAACAATGCCGTTGGATTCATGAACAGCATCGGATATCTCAACCCAAAAGTTGCTATGCTGTGTGCTGTGGAAATGGTGAATGAACAAATGCCTGCAACACTCGAAGCTGCCTTAATTGCTAAGATGAACCAGCGTGGACAGATCAAAAACTGTATTATTGATGGACCGCTTGCCTATGACAACTGCGTGAGTATTGAAAGTGCAAAACACAAAGGTATCGTTAGCGAGGTTGCCGGTGATGCAGACCTCTTGGTTGCAGCCGATATTGAGGCTGGTAATGCCTTGTACAAATGCTGGGGATTCTCAGCCAATGCGCAACTTGCTGCCGTTATCCTTGGAGCTTCAGCTCCCATCATTCTGACTTCACGTTCCGATACTGAAGAATCAAAACAGGCAAGCATCATAATGGCGGCTGCAGTAAACTAGCAATTTTCTTTCCTTTCCAAAGGGTTGGCTGGAAATACTGAAAAAAGAACTTTAATCTTAACGTGAAAATTATGTCGAGCCGTTTATTTGCCAAAAAATCTATCGACGACCTGATGAGTCAGGCTTCTGATTCCAAATCTGGTTTTAAACGGGCGCTGACAGCAACAAACCTGACAACCCTTGGAATCGGGGCCATTATCGGAGCAGGAATTTTCGTTTTAACGGGACAAGCCGCAGCACAATATGCCGGTCCTGGAATCGTCATTTCTTTTATCATCTCAGGATTGGCTTGTGCGTTTGCCGGACTTTGTTATGCGGAATTTGCTTCCATGATACCCATTGCAGGAAGTGCATATACATATTCTTACGCTACCCTTGGAGAATTTCTGGCTTGGATCATTGGATGGGACCTGATCCTTGAGTATCTTTTTGCTGCTTCCACAGTTTCCGTTGGTTGGGGAGGATATATGGTTAGCTTCCTTCGCGATTTCGGGATTCACATTCCAACTGCATATACAGCCGCAACTGGATGTGTCCTTGTCAACGTCCCTGATGTCGGATGGCAGCAAAACACTTCAAACCTAATTGCCACCCTTCATTCAAAAGGGATTGACATCAATTCGTTACCGCATATTACTGCTGTTTTGAATTTACCTGCTATGTTTATCGTGTTTGTTCTGTCCTTATTACTTATCATAGGGATCAGAGAATCGGCCAACTTCAACAACATAATGGTAATTACAAAGGTATCAGTCATAATTTTGTTCATTGCTATTGGGATTGCGTTTATCAAAACTGTAAACTGGCATCCTTTTATTCCAAAAAATACAGGAGTTTGGGGGCATTTTGGTTGGAGCGGAGTTCTTCGAGGGGCAGGTGTTATCTTTTTCGCATACATTGGCTTCGATGCCGTTTCTACAGCTGCTCAAGAAGCAAAGAATCCTCAAAAGCATATGCCGATTGGAATATTGGGATCATTAAGTATCTCTACAATTTTATACATCCTGGTAGCCTTGGTCCTTACTGGTATTGTTAGTTATACTGCACTCAATGTTGCTGATCCTGTTGCAGTTGGGGTAAATGCGATGGGAGAAAAACTCTTTTGGTTAAGACCTATTGTTAAAATTGCAGCCATTGCGGGACTTAGTTCAGTCATTTTGGTTATGTTAATGGGACAACCCAGAATCTTTTTTTCTATGTCAAAAGACGGTCTCTTACCACCCATTTTCTCAAAAGTGCATTCCAAATTCAAAACGCCTTATGTCAGCACACTTCTGACAGGGTCGGTAGCAATGGTTCTGGCCGGTATTCTCCCTATCAGCATTCTTGGTGAACTTGTCTCCATTGGAACCCTGCTTGCATTTGTGATTGTCTGTATGAGCATATTGGTACTCCGGAGGACGAACCCTGATTTGAAAAGACCTTTCCGCACACCTTTTGTTCCTGTTGTTCCAATACTCGGTGCACTGATTTGTTTTGTTCAAATGGCGGCTTTGCCTCTTGATACTTGGTTGCGTCTGATCATTTGGATGGGCGTTGGTTTTATCATTTATTTTACCTATGGGATACGGAAAAGCAGATTGAGAAATTCTAGCATTTCCAGACAGGAATAATTTTTAATACAATCATGAAGGAAGTCAGAATACTCGCGATCAATCCGGGATCAACCTCAACTAAAATCGCTGTTTACCAGGATTCCGAACCTATTTTCCTAAAAAACATCAAGCATAGTCCCGAAGATCTTGTGCCATTTCATAAGATATCAGACCAATTTCATTTTCGAAAGGATATTGTTTTGCAACAACTTCATGATGCAGAAATCTCCCTTGATGAGGTTCATGCCGTAATGGGACGTGGAGGATTACTGAAACCCATCCCATCAGGAGTTTATGAAGTGAATGAAGACATGATCCATGATCTTGAGAACAGTCCATTGGGTGAACATGCAAGTAATCTTGGCGGGCTCATCGCTCATGATATTGCGATAGAATTACCAGAAGCCAAAGCTTATATTGCCGATCCTATCGTCGTAGATGAATTGGAAGACATTGCCAGAATATCTGGGCACCCATTGTTTGAGCGGATATCCATCTTTCATGCCCTCAACCATAAAGCGATTGCTAGAGAATATGCCAAGGCCAACCAGAAACAATATGAGGATTTGAACCTGATCGTAGTCCATCTTGGTGGGGGTATTACCGTTGGTGCTCACAGAAAGGGACGTGTTATTGATGTGAATCAGGGATTAGACGGCGAAGGTCCTTTTACTCCTGAACGAAGCGGAACATTACCAATTGGTGCGTTGATCAAACTCTGTTTTAGTGGAAAATATACCCGGGATGAAGTTTTGAAAATGAACAAGGGAGAAGGGGGACTGGTTGCACACCTTGGAACCAATGATGCCGCTGAAGTTGAAAAGATGGTTGAAGCTGGTGACAAGAAAGCAAAATTGATCTATGATGCCATGGCTTATCAGGTGGCAAAATATGTAGGAGAGATGTATACAGTGTTGAAATGTGATGTTGATGCCATTCTTATTACCGGGGGCATTGCATACGATAAAAAATTCGTTTCTTTTATCCAGGAACATGTTCACAAAATTGCCCCGGTACATGTCTTCCCTGGAGAAGATGAGATGAGGGCACTGGCCATGAACGGATTACTTCTTATTAAAGGAGAACTTCAAGCCAAAATTTACAGATAAAATATCGGTTTAAAATCAGTTAAATACCCTAGTGAGAAAATGCGAATAATCATTGCTTTATTTGCCATCTCTCTATTTGACCATTTTCATGAAAGCTGATTTCCGTGTTTTTTTAATTATCTTTGCCTTATAAAACAACAATACAAACCTTACTCTACTCTCCGATGAAAAAAATCCAGATGGTTGACCTGCGCAGTCAGTACCTTCATATTAAACCAGAGATCGATAAAGGAATTCAGGATGTAATTGATTCCTGTTCGTTTATCAATGGCCCTGCTGTAAAGAATTTCCAGGAAAGTCTTGAAAAATATCTTGGCATTAAACATGTAATTCCCTGTGCAAACGGTACAGATGCCCTCCAGGTCTCCATGATGGCCTTGGGATTAAAGCCTGGTGATGAGGTGATAACAACCTCTTTTACTTTTATAGCAACAGCAGAAGTCATTGCCTTATTAAAACTGACACCAGTTCTTGTTGATGTTGATCCGGGTACCTTTAACATCGACCTGAAGGCCATTGAAAGGGCGATCACTCCAAAAACAAAAGCCATTGTTCCGGTTCACCTTTTTGGACAATGCGCCCCAATGGATGAGATCATGGCTCTCGCAAAAAAGTATGGCCTTTTTGTGATCGAAGATAATTGTCAGGCCATAGGTTCGGATTATATCTTTGATGACGGTTCACGAAAAAAAGCAGGAACCATAGGGCATATTGGGTGCACTTCTTTCTTTCCATCAAAAAATCTTGGTTGTTATGGTGACGGAGGTGCTATTTTTACCAATGATGATGAACTGGCCAAACAAATTAGAATTGTAGTGAACCATGGAATGGTTGTGCGTTACTATCACGATGTTATAGGTGTAAACTCTCGTCTCGATAGTATTCAGGCAGCTATTTTAGATGTAAAGTTGCAACATCTTGACGAATATGCTGCCAAACGTAGGGCAGCCGCTGGTTTCTATGATCATGCATTTGCCAACAATTCTAAGTTGACCACTCCAGTGCGTTATTCAAAATCTACTCATGTATTTCATCAGTATACACTCATCACCAGGAATGTCGACCGGCAGGCACTAATTGAATACTTGGGAAAAAAGGAAATCCCCGCTATGATCTATTATCCTGTTCCATTGCACTTGCAAAAAGCTTATATCGATCCACGTTACAAACCCGGTGATTTCCCGGTGACCGAAGCATTATCGGAATCGGTAATCTCTCTTCCAATGCATACAGAACTTGATAATGAACAACTGAATCATATTGCTATATCCGTTCTGGAATTTGTTAATAATTAATCTATGGAACAAGAATTCTTTGCCCACGAGACCGCTATCATAGATGAAGGCTGTATCATTGGGAAAGACACAAAGATCTGGCATTTTTCACACATAATGAGTCATTGCAAGCTCGGGGAGAAATGTAATATAGGGCAAAATGTCGTGGTTTCACCGGATGTTGTTTTAGGTAGGAATGTGAAGGTTCAGAATAATGTCTCAATTTATACAGGAGTGATATGTGAAGACGATGTTTTTCTGGGACCTTCAATGGTTTTTACTAACATTATCAACCCGCGCAGCAATGTAATCAGGAAAGAGCATTACGCAAAGACCATTGTTCGAAAAGGTGCTTCAATAGGGGCAAACGCTACAATCGTTTGTGGCCATGAAATTGGAGAATTTGCATTTATAGGAGCCGGTGCAGTAGTAACAAAAAATGTTAAACCATATGAGTTGATCGTGGGAAATCCTGGAAGACATGCCGGATGGATGAGCGAATACGGTCACAAGCTTAAATTTGATGCAAATGGATTGGCAAGTTGTCCGGAAAGTCATGAAAACTATCAACTTTGTGATGGGAAAGTCAGTAAAAAATAATTACTTTACCATATGGAACAGAAATTTGACTGTCTGAATTTTGCACTAATTGGTGCTGCTGGTTATATTGCACCTAGGCACATGAAAGCGATAAAAGAGACGGGAAACAATCTGGTTGCAGCCCTCGATCCATATGATGGAGTAGGAATTATGGACAGCTATTTCCCAAATGCAAATTTTTTTATTGAACCAGAACGTTTCGATAGGCACTTGGATAAATTAAGTCGTCTTTCAAAATCAAATGATACCCACGGAAATCGTAAAGTTGATTATGTGAGTATCTGTTCTCCCAATTATATGCACGATTCTCATATCCGGCTTGCATTACGAAACGACGCATTTGCCATTTGTGAAAAACCGATTGTCCTGAATCCCTGGAACCTTGACGCTTTGCAAGAAATCGAGAAGGAGACAGGTAAAAAAGTTTATACAATTCTCCAGGTCAGGCTTCACCCTGCTATTAAGAACCTTCGTGAGAAAGTATTGAATGGTACTTCTGATAACATTTACAATGTCGACTTGACTTATATTACTTCCCGCGGAAAATGGTATTATCGTTCATGGAAAGGTAATATTGAAAAATCAGGTGGTATAGCCACAAACATAGGGATTCATTTTTTCGATCTACTTACCTGGATTTTCGGAGAAGTTAATGAAAACAAAGTACATGTACTTCAACCTGAAAAAGCCGGAGGTATTTTACATCTTAAACGAGCAAATGTACGTTGGTTTCTGAGCCTTGATTACGATGATATTCCTGTCTCAATAAGGGAAAAAGGAAAGAGGACATTCCGTTCCTTGACAGTAGAAAACGAAGAGATTGAATTCAGTGATGGATTCACTGACCTTCATACTGAGAGTTACCGGCAATTGATTGCAGGAAATGGATTTGGAATGCAGGAAGCACGTGAAAGTGTAAAAATTGCCCAGGAGATCAGGAATGCTACTCCCATTGGAATGAAAGGGGATTATCATCCATTTTTAAAAACAATCCGGAGATAATCCGGTATTATCCACCAAACAAATTACAACATGAAAATTCTGGTTACTGGGGGAACAGGGTACATTGGCTCACATACCGTTGTAGAGCTCCAAAAGAGAGGTTTTGAAGTTATTATTGTTGATAATTTGTCGAATTCCTCGATTGATGTGGTTGAAAATATTACCAGGATTACAGGTGTAAGACCAATTTTTGAGAAAATTGACCTCGCTGAAAAAGAGCCAACAAGGGATTTTTTCAATCGTTACCCCAACCTGAATGCTGTTATTCACTTTGCGGCATTTAAAGCGGTCGGTGAATCAGTCGCCCAGCCATTAAAGTATTACAGCAACAATATTGGTTCACTCATGAACCTTTTGGATGAAATGGAGACTCATGGGATTAGAGATATTGTTTTCTCATCTTCTTGCACTGTTTACGGTCAACCGGATTTCCTTCCTGTGACTGAAGAAGCCCCAATAATAAAAGCTGCATCTCCGTATGGGAATACAAAACAAATTGCTGAAGAAATAATAACAGACGTAAGTAACGTTACAACCCTCAAAGCCATTCTTCTCCGCTATTTTAACCCCATCGGCGCTCATGAATCTTCACTGATCGGCGAGCTTCCACTGGGTGTTCCTCTTAATTTGATGCCTTATTTAACACAAACTGCAATCGGGAAAAGAGATTTCGTGCGTGTTTGGGGAAATGATTATAACACACCTGATGGAACAGCTATCCGTGATTATATCCATGTGGTTGACCTGGCAGAGGCGCACGTAATTGCAATAGAAAGAATGCTGGCTGGTAAAAACAAACAAAAAGTCGAGGTTTTTAACTTGGGTACTGGGATAGGTTATTCGGTACTTGATGTTATAAAATCATTCGAACGCAGTACCAAAGTGAAATTAATTTATAAAATCATGGATCGCAGGCCAGGGGATGTTGAAGAAGTGTGGGCCGATACTGAATATGCCAATCATGAATTGGGTTGGAAAGCTAAAAAAGACCTCGATGAGATGACTTTATCGGCTTGGAATTGGGAGAAAAGATTAGCTGGGTTATACAGAACTGAGGACTGAGGTCTGTAAAGATTATAGGAATTATTGTAAATATTAAAATCTATAATGATGAAAACCATTCTGATTACCGGGGGTGCAGGATTTATTGGCTCTCATGTTGTTCGGAGATTTGTGAAAAAGTATCCACATTATAAGATCATTAACCTGGACAAACTGACTTATGCCGGTAATCTTGCAAATCTAAAGGATGTTGAGAAAGAACCCAACTATGAATTTATCAAGGAGGATATCGTCGATGCCGAGGCTATCAATGCAGTCTTTCAGATGTACCCCATTGATGGTATTATTCACCTTGCGGCAGAATCACATGTCGACCGCTCGATCAGCAATCCCATGGAATTCATCTTTACCAATATTATCGGGACTGTAAACCTGTTAAATGCAGCCCGGCTCTCCTGGAAAGAAAATACAGAGCAAAAGAAATTTTATCATATTTCAACAGATGAAGTATATGGATCTCTGGGCGAATCAGGCCATTTTATTGAGACGACAGCCTATGATCCGAGAAGTCCTTATTCTGCTTCCAAGGCTAGTTCGGATCATATGGTACGGGCTTATTTTCACACTTATAAACTTCCTGTTGTAATCTCTAATTGTTCAAATAATTATGGTTCATTCCAGTTTCCCGAAAAGCTACTACCACTTGCTATTAATAATATAAAGAACAACAGACCGATCCCCATTTATGGGAAGGGTGAGAACATCCGGGATTGGTTGTTTGTTGAAGATCATGCCAGTGCCATTGATCTCATTTTTCATGAAGGGAAAACCGGAGAAACATACAATATTGGGGGAAATAACGAATGGACCAATATTAGCCTGATCCATGAACTTTGTAAAATCATGGATTCTAAACTAAACAGGAATAAAGGCAGTTCTGCACAACTAATCACTTTCGTAAAAGACCGTGCAGGGCATGACCTTCGATATGCTATTGATTCAACAAAACTTCAACGGGAACTCAGTTGGAAACCGTCTTTACAGTTTGAAGAAGGCCTTGAAAAAACTGTAGAATGGTATCTTTCTAATGAAGAATGGATGAATAATATCACTTCTGGTGATTACCAAAAGTATTATGAAAACCAGTATGCGAAAAGGTGATTTTTATATTCCTTCTACAGTAATACCCTGGCCGATCTTTGCAATCAATCCCTGTAATACATTTCCAGGACCAACTTCTGTAAAAAGGGTTGCTCCATCTGCAATCATATTCCTTGTTAGTTGAGTCCAGAGTACCGGTGCCGTTAACTGGGCAACAAGATTTTCCTTTATCTTTTCAGGATCAAGCACACATTGGGCTGTAGCATTCTGATAAATGGGGCAAACTGGAGGATTAAAAATCGTGTAATGTATGGCTTCGGCCAATTCAATGCGGGCAGGTTCCATCAATGGTGAATGAAAAGCACCTCCAACCTTCAGCGGCAAAGCCCTACGGGCCCCTGCTGTTTTCAGCTTCTCGCAAGCAATCTCAATTCCTTTTAAACTCCCTGAAATGACCAATTGCCCAGGACTGTTATAGTTTGCAGGAACAACAATCTCATCGATAGAATTACAAATTTCCTCAACCTTGGCATCATCTAAACCAAGAATAGCTGCCATAGTTGAAGGTTCCTTCTCACAGGCTTTCTGCATGGCTTGCGCACGCTTTGATACAAGCAAAAGGCCATCTTCAAAAGACAATGCTTTATTGGCTACCAGTGCAGAAAATTCACCAAGAGAATGACCCGCGACCATATTTGGTTGGAAATTTTCACCCAATGTAGCTGCCAGAATGACAGAATGAAGAAAGATAGCAGGTTGTGTCACCTTGGTTTGCTTAAGATCTTCGTCGTTTCCGGCAAACATAAGGTCAGTTATCCTAAACCCCAGAATCTCATTTGCTCTTTCAAAAATTTCTTTTGCAAGAAGTGAGTTGTCATACAGGCTCTTGCCCATACCAACAAACTGTGCTCCCTGTCCAGGAAATACATAAGCATGTTTCATTGGAATTGTCGTCAAATTATAGGTTAGTATTCATTAAACGGCATTAGAGATCCAATCTATTTTCTGTCACCTAAGAAGCGCAGCAGAAACAGGAACAAGTTGATAAAGTCAAGATATAAAGTCAATGCCCCTAGTATACTCATTTTCCTGATATTTGCATCATGAGCGTCAACGCCAATTCCGGCACCTATTCTTTTCAATTTCTGTACATCATAAGCAGTAAGACCAGTAAAGATCAATACTCCCAGTACACTTATAATATACTCCATCATGCTACTGTGCATAAACATGTTAATAACCATTGCAATGATAACACCAAACAAAGCCATCATCAGGATCGATCCGAATTTTGTCAGATCGGTCTTTGTTGTATATCCAAGAACCGACATAATCCCAAACATAGCCGATGTAACTGCAAAGGTTTTAAAGACAGATGATCCTGTATAAACCAAAAGAATGAAACTAAGGCTCATACCCATCAATACTGAAAAGGCAAGAAATAGTAAGGTCATAATGGCTGGTGAAAGTCGTTGAAAGCCCATCGACATGAGCAGAACGAATCCCAAGGGTGCTAGTGTGACAATCCATCCCAACATGGATAATCCGGTGAATCTGCCATTTGTTACATTCATAAGACTTGCCATCAATTCGGGTGATGATGCAAACCAATAGGCCGTGATTGCAGTAACTGCCAAGGCTAAGGTCATCCATAAAAACACATTGGCGATAAAGGTTCTTGCAACCGGTAAGGCTTGAGTTGATTTGTACTCCTGTTCAATAATGTTGAATCCTCTGCTGTTCTGGTCCATATAAGTATGTTTTTAAATTAATAATTCCCAATTAATGTAATTTAGTTCCAATCAAATGGAGAAATTCCGCACGGGTTTTTTCACGTTCAAAAGCACCGACAAAATCGGATGTTGTTGTGACCGAATTTTGTTTTTGGATACCCCGCATCGACATACACAAATGTTGTGCCTCAATTACGACCGCCACACCAAGTGGTTTCAAGGTGGTATTTATGGCATCTTTTATTTGTGAAGTCAACCGCTCCTGAACTTGCAAACGACGCGCGTAGATCTCTACAACCCTTGCCAGTTTGCTCAATCCAGTGATGTACTTGTCGGGAATATAAGCAACATGTGCTTTTCCTATAAATGGAATCATATGGTGTTCACATAGAGAATAAATTTCGATGTCTTTTACGATTACCATTTCCCTGTAATCCTCACGGAATTTAGCTGACGATAAAATCTCAACCGGATCCAGATCATAACCCTGTGTTAGGAATTGCATGGCTTTGGCAACCCTTAGTGGTGTTTTTAACAGCCCCTCACGTTCAGGATTTTCGCCGATAAGGCGCAAGATTTCTCTATAGTGAAAACTGAGTTGCTCAGTTGTCACTGAATCATACTCTTCAACTTTTTCGTAGTTCATTTTTTTTCATGGTTTGCAGAGTGTTCTATGTAATCTAGTTCCCGTAGTATTCTGCCATATTATTTTCAGTTTCTTCAATCCTAATACAATGAAGGGTGATCCCCAAGCCTTCAATTATCCCTTCCAACTCTTGCCAGATAGAAATGGCCAGATTTTCAGTTGAAGCCAGTTTCTCTTTCATAAAAGGGACTTCCAGGTTTATATTTCTGTGATCAAGTGGTAAAATTACCTTTTCGTTGATAATCCTACTCAATTCTTTCAAGTTAGCTACAAAACCTGTCTCTTCATTTACTTCCCCTTTCACGGTAACATGAAGTATGTAATTATGGCCATGCCAGTTTGGATTTGAACATTTCCCGAATACTTCCAGGTTTTGCTTATCTGAATATTCAGGTCTGAACAGGCGGTGTGCCGCATTAAACCTTTCTTTCCGTGTGATAAAAGCAATGCTCATAAAGGAGTACAAAGGTAGTGATAATTTTAAAAACCATAATTTGAAAAATGGTTCATTTCATAATAAAATAAAGTTTGTTTTACAAGGTTATTATTAATTAAACGGATAAATACCAATAATGAAAAAGGTTTATTTTCAAATAGTCTTTCTTTTTTTTACTATCAATATCAATTCTGTTACCCAAGCTTTGAATTTAAATGATACTATTTCAATTTACAAAAAAGATACATGTTGCCCTCAGAAAGATCTGGTAGACCTTTTTTTTAAAGGGAATAATCCATTCAGGACAAAAAAGCCACATCGTTTCAGGGCATTTGGTGTTCCAATTATCGCTTTTGATCCTGCAACAAGTTTACAAATTGGACTTGGAGGATCTTTTTCGCTTCAACTAGGCAATCCGGCCGATACTAAGATTTCAGCAGGTATGACGTCTGTACTTTATACCCTGGATCATCAATTTTTTATTCAGTATAAAAGCAATGTATTTTTTCCTCATAACACGTGGCTTCTTCAAAGTGATTGGCGATATTATCTTTTTAATTTACCTACTTATTCACTAGGCACACAGGATAATACTGAGATTCCTTCTGTATATGGATATAAGACTGTGTTGATTGACCCTTCCTTAGGAGGGGTCTATTTAATGGATTATGATTGGTTGAGATTTCATAATGTGCTGTCTCATAAGATCACTAAAAACATTTATTGTGGTATCGGATACCAATTGGATTATCATTTCAACATTCAGGATTTCGGGCTGCATATTAGCAAGGATACTTTATACAACACACCAAACTATTCTTATAGCACCTTACATGGTTATAATCCTGCACATTATATTTCTTCAGGGTTAAGCCTCAATTTCGTATTTGATTCCCGTGATGATATGGTCAATGCCTATCATGGTATATATATCAACATTAACTACCAGGATAATTTCACATGGCTTGGAAGTAGCAAGAATGGTTCAGAATTGTGGACAGAATTCCGAACATATATTAGTCTTTCAAAAAGATGCCCGCGTCATCTTATCGCATTTTGGTATTATGGTTGTTTTGTGACAACTGGTAGCATTCCCTACCTTGATTTGATGAGCATAAGCTATGACCAGATGAACTCTTCAGGGCGTGGCTATGCTCAAGGGAGATACCGTGGGGAGGATTTTGTTTATGGTGAAATGGAGTATCGTTTCCCGATTTCTCAGCACTCTCATATCTTAGGAGGTGTTCTCTTTACAAATGTTTCCACTGTTTCAAACCGTGATATGAACATCCCCTTGTTTGGATATTTTCAACCTGCAGCAGGTGCCGGGATCCGTATTATGGTAGGAAAGAACGACCGAACAAACATTGCCATCGATTTTGGCATTGGCCATATGTCAAATGGTCTGTATTTACAAACACAGGAAGTGTTTTAATTCACTATTTGTTGTTGTGTATTCCTGATTTTTTACCTTCTTGAATTAGAATCAAAACTCATTTTGATGTAGGTTTAAAATATGAAACCAAATAAATCACCTCAAATATCATGTAACAGAGATAGAGAATAAAGAAAGCTATGGCAAATGGTGCTGCATCCTGCCTATTATGCAATAAATACAAGAAGATCACTCCAATGAACAGGAATAATTTCACTATCGTAACGAGCAGGTAAGCATTTATGAACCGAATAAATTTTGAGTTTCCGGCACGCAGGATAAAATAATGACCCACAAGGGTAACAGCAAGGAAAAAAATGATTAGCCAGGGAAGAGCAGGTGTGACATACTTTGTCGGAGCAAAAAATTCTGTCCCAATTGTAATAATTCCAAGAATAAAGGAGAAAATCAGAATTCGACGAAGAAAATTCAAATACCCGGTTAGCGAATGCAGTTGCATAACTAAAAATTAAATTACAAATTGCCCAAGAACTTTGTTAATGATACAAATAGTATCCTAGACACTGGTTTTATCTTTTTTTCAGTAAGTCACGTGTTATAGAATAAATAGAGAAAAAAACAGAAAGAATAGACAGAATGATAATTATAAACGGCTTGGTATGAAAAAATTGATCCAGTTTGTAGCCACCAAATACTCCAATCAGGATGATGGCCACCATTTGGAATCCCATGCCTGAATAACGTGCATAAGAATTAAGTTCTCGTTTCTTTTGGTCGGTTTTCATCTTGTTTTAACGGCGGCGGAATACTTCCTTTCGTCCCCGTACCTTCCATAATGCAGTTTCCGGAAAATTTTGCTCCCGGTTCAATTGACAGCTTGTTAGTTGTCATATCTCCTGTATACCTGGCGGTTTCTTTCAATGTGAGAAGTTCTGCAACTTTAACAGTAGCTTTCACTTCTCCTGAAAAATCCGCATTCTGGCAGATGATTTCACCCTCTATATTGCCAGTGGGGCCAACCACTACCTTGCCTTTGCAAGTGATTGTCCCGATGAAGCATCCATCGAGTCTGAAATCCCCGTTAACTTTAATTTCTCCCTTTACCACAGTACCTGAACTAAGCAGGTTTATGGAAGGAACTTCTTCTTCTTTATTTTTAACCATAATGTCATTGTGTTATCGAAAGGAATCGAAATAAAAGACATCCCAAAGATAAAGTAAAAAACCTAACACTCAAGAAAAATATTAGTATTGAAATAATGAAAAGACATTAGGACGATGCAAATATATTATTTCTTTATCAGATAATACTTTTCGAAGAAGCGTTGGTATTGTTTGATGTCTTTACTTTTGTAGAAAATGGGATAATTGTCTGCTGATATCACAAAATCACTATATCCTCCAATACTTTCAAGCTTGCTGAAAATATAAGGATTGCTTTGAATGGAGATGTAATACTCCATGGCTTTTTCATTATTGTCAAAATTGTTTACAGTGATCATCTCCTGGTAACCATTGAGTAATATACTATTTACCTGAAGGTTTTCGAGACTATGGTACTTTGAATTGAAATCAGAAAGTCTGATTTTAAGAGCATTGATATCCACTCTGTTATTATCTGCAATTAGAATAAAGAAATGGATGGAGTTCGGATTAAAAGCGTATAATTTAGAAACAGGAGGAGCAAGTGAAGTAGTATCCGTCACAATGGTCTCTCCTTTTGAGTTTCGCTGGGTTTTCAGATAATCAAGTACTTTTTGAGCCATTGCATGAACAGGACTTTTTGGATATTTTGTAATTATCCGTTGCATGTCAACAACCATTGAATCCACGACTTCTATCTTACCAATTGATAAGGCTTTAAGGTATTCAAATCGGGGAATCAGTGATGTATCACTGTGGTATTTTCCAAGTGCCAGATCTGCATTGTTGATCACCATATAATATTGTTCATTGGAGAAGGCTTTGTAAGTTTCTTCATAAAGATTGTTGACTTCTTTTCGTTTTGATTGGGCTTCTTTATAATAATTAGGGTTAACTAGTAGTTTGGCAAAATCGGTCTCTGGATAGCGCGTTAAAATAATATTTTTGAATGTGTCGCATTTTGGCTGATTTTCCAATTTTTTATAAATCATATACAGCTCATAGTAGCAAGGCACAGTAAATTTGTTGCCTGGGAACCTGCTGTTTAATGTCTGGAAAGCGTTGATTGCATGTTCGTAATCATTAAGACCTTCAACATAAACAAACCCCAGATTATAATACGCATGGATCATGGTATCATTAGAGACTTTGATTTTTGCAGGTGAAAATGGAATATCCTGTAAATAATATGCCCTCTCTTTCGGATTTTTAGATTTTGGAAGAACTTTTTTAACCTTGGTTGAATCTGTTCCTGCCAAAGCAAGAGAAGTAGTATCAATCTGAGCTTCAGGGATCTCAATTACGATGGCTTTATTACTAAGGAACCAATTATCTTCCAATTTCCGATGGCCCCATTTTCCTATGAAATTTGAATAACCGTTAGCTGTAACGGAGGGATTATAAAAATACCAGGAACCATTGGATGAACCAATTGCAGAACCTCCTGGTCCTCCTGGAGATTGCCCTTTTGATTGACCAAATAATGCCAGATTTTGCTGACGTTCCTGTTCTTCTTTTTGTTTTTTTATCTCCTCTGCAATTAGTTTAGTAATGATTCCATCAATCACTGCCAGACGCGGGCCTTCAGGCATAGCGGCAAGTTTCTGAAGGCTGTCTTCCCGGTCAATCAGTTGCAAGTAACCCACCAGATCAGTGAGGGTTGCAGTTTTCTTACTAATCTCCTTGTAGTTTGGAAACTGTTTAGGTAGGAACTGTAGTGTGCTGTCATAATATGATTGAGCAAGTTTGTAATTTTTATGCTCGAAGAGTATCTCCGCGAGTTGCAGCGATGATATTGCTTTTTGATAATTGTTAAGTTTACTCGTTGCAACTGATTTTGCAAGGTAATCAACTGCAGCACTGGTATCAGCATCTTTCAATGCAACAGTGGCAAGGGCAAAATAGATCTGATCACGATAATCCTTGTTCTTTTCATCCTTGAGCATTCTTGTTAGCTTCTTAATAATATATTTCCGGTCTCCGGATTTTGCCACATAACATATCGCAAGATTGATCTTGGAATTGAATTCCATTTCAAAAGGAGCATTTTTTTTAATTACCATCTTGTAATAGCGAGAAGCATCTTCGTATTGACCTAAATTCTGGTGTATCTGGCCAAGGATAAAAAGACACCGGGTTTTCATTGTTCTTGTAGGGCCCAATTCAATGGCTCGGTCGAGAAATTCAACTGCCGATGGATAATTTTTCTGGAGAATAAAAAAATTAGCATAACACAATGAAAGCATTTCTTCATTATATGCTGGTGCTTTCCCCTGTTTAATCAAATTCTGAACCATGTCAAGCATAGGTTCAGCTCTGTTGAAATCCCCTAATTCCATATTAGACAGTGACTGCCACAGCATAGCCTTGTATTTAACAGGATCGTCATTGTAAGTTTTGATCACAAATTCAAACGTACGGCGTGCCATTGGATAATCCTGCTTGTAAAAGTAGGATTTACCAATCAGCATATAGGCCTCGTGAATCCAACGGTTGTACTCCTTATTATTAAAGAACATTGAATGTTTCTGGATGGTCTTCGTTGCTTTCTTTATACCAATATCAGCAAACTGACTAATCTTGGAAATGTTCGTTTTATCACCAACATAATAAACAGGAAGTACGATCGCATAATTATCCTTTGCAGCAGCTTCAAAATCTTTTACCCCCTGTCGCATGTTATCCATCCCATTCCAATATACATTAAAATGAGCCGTAAGTCTATGATAAACCCTCCTGGAAAATGTGTTCTTCTTGGTGGAACAAGAGGATAAGAAAACACTTACCGCTAGAATTAAGAAAAGTACAGAGAAGAAGTATGTCCTTAATTTACTCAAATATGGTGCTTTTAAGTTCTGTATTAACTGAATTTTTACAAAAATATTTTAATTTTTTGAATTTACCCGGGTTTCCGTGAAATTTAATCTGCTTCACCTTTCGCATCAAGTGCATTTTCTTTATATTTAAACTGCATTCTTATCTCCAATGGATCATGTTAAGTCATACTTTCTGCGAGGAAGACATTAATTATGCACTTTCTTTGAACAATTAGCGTTATTCTTTTTCTAGTCTCCGTTTGCTTTTTTTTTACGAAATTTGCAGACTTTCAGGAAAATGAATAACTAAAGAATGGCACAGGATAGGACGGATAAGAAAAAAAAGTCAGTTCTGAGCAGGTTACGGAATAAGTACCGGCTTGTGATTATGAATGATGAAACACTTGAAGAACGATTGACCTTCAGGCTTTCGAGGCTGAATGTATTTGTGGCGCTTGGCACTTTGACCATTATTCTGATTGTCCTGACATCAATTTTGATCGCTTTTACACCTCTTCGCGAATATATTCCAGGATATACGGACGTGGGGTTGCAGAAAAAACTTTATGAACTGCAGATAAAAACTGACTCCATCGAAAAAGGTCTTGAAAAGAAGGACCTCTTCATTCAGAATATGAAAGATGTTATGAACGGTAAGGACCTCTCAATAGATGTTCCTTTGACTAAAGATACACTTCATAAATATAACAACATCAGATTGAAGAAATCACCGGAAGATTCAATACTCAGAACTGAAATAGAAAATCAGGGGAAATATAACCTGTATAGGTTTGAAAATACTGAAAATAAACTTCAGAAAAATCAATCGATTGGGAAAATGTTGTTTTTCGTCCCATTAAAAGGTGTGATAACCAATGCATTCAATCCTTCACATGATCATTATGGAGTCGATATTGTTTCCAAACAGAACGAAGCCATTAAATGTGTTCTGGATGGGACTGTCATTTTCAGTACTTGGTCTCTTGAGACGGGATACACTATTGCTATTCAGCACCAACAAAACATTGTATCCATCTACAAACACAATTCTGCTTTGTTGAAAAAAGAAGGAGAATTTGTAAAAGCGGGAGATCCAATTGCCATTATTGGCCAAACAGGAGAACTAACAACAGGCCCCCATCTTCATTTTGAACTATGGAGCGATGGCAATCCTGTCAACCCAAAAGATTATATCAATTTTTAATCCCACAGTCCTTTGGTGAATAAAAATATAGCTATACTCGGGTCAACCGGATCCATCGGAACCCAAGCGCTTGAAGTCATCCGTGAGAACCGGGATATTTTCTCTGTTGAAGTGCTTACTGCGCAATCAAACGCTGATCTACTCATCCATCAGGCTATTGAATTTCTTCCTAATGCAATAGTAATAGGCAATGAAGCATGTTACACAAAGGTCAGAGAGGCTATGCATGATTTACCTGTTAAAGTTTATTCAGGAGAGAATTCATTATCTCAGATCGTGGAACTGGAAGAGATTAATTTAGTACTCAATGCGCTGGTGGGTTATTCCGGATTAAGGCCGACACTGAATGCTATTCGTGCAGGGAAAAACATTGCATTGGCAAACAAAGAAACACTCGTCGTAGCCGGTGATCTGGTCATGAGGCTTGCAAAAGAATCAAATATTTCCATCATCCCTGTTGATTCGGAACATTCTGCCATTTTTCAATGTCTTGCAGGGGAGAATTATAAATGTATTGAAAAAGTAATCCTGACGGCTTCTGGTGGTCCCTTCAGGGGAAAAAATCAAGAGCAATTGAAATTAGTAACAAAGACTGCTGCGTTGATTCATCCTACCTGGAAAATGGGCAACAAAGTAACCATCGACTCTGCTTCTCTTATGAACAAAGGATTAGAAGTGATTGAGGCGAAATGGTTATTCAATCTTGAACCTTCCCGAATCGAAGTAATTGTTCATCCGCAATCTGTTATTCATTCTATTGTACAGTTTGTCGACGGGTCTATGAAAGCTCAAATGGGGCCTGCTGATATGCGTGGTCCTATCCTTTATGCATTTTCTTTTCCTGAGCGGCTGATTACAGATTTTCCCCGATTTGATTTTGCTTCATGTTCTCAATTGACATTTGAGCCACCTGATCAGAATCTTTTCAGGAACCTGGGATTAGCCTATGAGGCAATTATCAAAGGAGGCAATCTTCCCTGTATCCTTAATGCCGCAAACGAAATTGCAGTTCAGGCATTCCTTGAAGACCGAATTTCCTTTCTCAGAATGCCAAACCTTATTGAGAAATGCTTGAATTCCGTTTCGTTTATCTCGAATCCATCATACGATGATTATATACAAACCAACAGTGAAACAAGAGCAAAAGCTCTTGAATACCTTTTGCTGGATGCTGAATTTTAATAGTTTACATTTTAAATCTATTGCTGAATGGTCATTCTTGTCAAAGTTGCACAACTGCTCCTGAGCCTTTCAATTCTTGTGATATTTCATGAATTTGGGCATTATATTTCAGCGAGGATATTTAAGACTCGTGTTGAAAAATTTTATCTCTTCTTTGACCCATGGTTCTCGCTTTTTAAATTCAAAAAAGGAGAAACTGAATATGGTATTGGATGGGTGCCTCTGGGTGGTTATTGTAAAATTTCAGGTATGATAGATGAATCTATGGACAAGGAGCAAATGAAACAACCCCCTCAACCATGGGAATTTCGTTCAAAACCAACATGGCAACGATTGATCATCATGTTGGGCGGAGTAACTGTTAATATTCTCCTGGCTATTTGCATTTACATCGCAATTCTGACTGTTTGGGGAGAAAAATACCTGCCAACTGCAGAAGTGAAATATGGAATATCAGTTAATGCCTTGGGTAGTGAATTGGGCCTTCGTAATGGGGATCGAATCCTTACAGTTGACAATAAAGAAGTAGAAGAGTTTTCAGCTATTCCTAAACATATTGTTTTTGATCAGGCTAAAACGATCCAGATTATTCGTGACGGTAAAAAAGTTAATATCAATGTCCCTTCTGGTTTTTTGAACAGACTGATCCAATCAAAATCTGTAGATTTTATTTCTGAAAGGGTACCGTTTGAGGTTTCAAAATTTGTTTTAGGTTCTTCCGCCCAAAAGGCAGGGATGAAACTGAATGATAGGATCATTGGAATAAATGATTCTTTATTTCCCTATTTTGATGAATTCAGAACTGCACTTCAGCGATATAAAAATCAAAAAGTCAACATTCGGCTTATCAGGTCAGGTGATACTTTACAACTTCCGGTTACTATTCCTGGCGATGGAAGGATCGGTGTTTACACCAAAGATTTATCTGCCTATTTCAAATTGAAGGAAAAATCATATAACATTTTTTCGGCAATACCTGTAGGTTTTTCCTTAACATTTGAAAGAACCGGAGATTACCTGAAGTCACTCAAAATGCTATTCAAACAGGAAAAGGCTTACGAATCAGTGGGAGGATTTATTTCAATCGGAAGTCTTTTTCCTGATGTGTGGGATTGGTATAACTTCTGGACTTGGACTGCATTTCTCTCAATTATGCTGGCCGTAGTAAATGTCTTGCCGATTCCGGCGCTCGACGGAGGTCATGTTATGTTCCTTCTTTATGAGATCATTTTCAGGAGAAAACCAAGCGACAAATTTATGGAATATGCTCAAATCACAGGTATGATCATCCTCTTCGGAATTCTTATCTTTGCCAATATGAATGATGTGTTGAAGTTGTTCAGATAATAAATACTTGTGAATTGACAAGATGTTCTTTGCGATAAAGCGTAGCAGGAATACGCGTAACAATTGTCAATTATCAATTAGTTACTGACTTTTTCTTGCAGGGATTTGAACCCTTCACCAAGGATTTCAGTTGCATCAAGTATGGTCAGAAACGCCTTTGGATCGATCTCATGGATATATTCTTCCAGGATGGCAAGTTCCCTTCGGCTGACCACAGTAAAAATAATCTTCCTGTCAGCCATGTTGAACATCCCTTTTCCCTCAATATAGGTTCCTCCGCGATTCAGATTGTTAATAATTTTGTCCCGGATCTCTTCATGTTTTTCTGAAATAATGAAAATGCTTTTGTCACTGCTCATCCCTGTCATCACGATATCAACTACTTTGCCGGTAATGAAGATGACGATCCAGGAATAAAGCGGAATTTTCCAGTCTTTGAAGACGAAAAACCCAACAAGAACGATTACAGAATCAACATAGATCATTAGCATCCCAAGCGGCAACCGGGTATATTTTGCAAAAATCATAGCGATGATATCTGATCCACCAGATGTAGCTTTTGAACGAAAAATCAGGCCTAGGCCTACTCCTACAAGAACTCCGCCAAAAATAGAGGAGAGCAAAGCATCACCTTTGACCAGGGGTTCGAAACCCCAAAAATAGGTAAGGGTATCTGTAAAAAGAGCAGTAAGCGAAAAACCCAGAACGGTTTTATAACCAAACCGGGGTCCCAGAATTTTAATTCCAATGATGGTCAGTGGTATATCGAAACATAAAGCCACTAATCCAACGGGTGTCCCGAAAAGATAATGCAAGACAATTGAAATCCCATAGACTCCGCCTGGGACTATTTTATACGGTGTGATGAATAAAACAAAACCAGATGCAAGAATAAATGATCCAATGAGGATATAACTGTGAGAAATGAACCATTTTTTTGTGAATGGTTTTTCTTTAATAAAAGGAAACGCCATACGTGTTAAATTAAAGTTAAGAATCAAAAATTTTGCATATTAAGATATGAACAAAATGTTAAAAAGTCTTCACGTTTTTTTTCTATACTCGTTCTATACTCATTCTATACTCCGGCTATACTCATTCTATACTCCGGCCATAGGATTTTCTTATGGGTTCTTTTATTTAGACATTGTTCACATATACTTTAGACATACTCGGCACCCTGTTAAAAATTCCTTCCTTATTCTAAACAGATGCAATTGAGCCATTAATTCCTTTCAAAGATGCAACTTTTTTTTCTGATACATGTATAACAAACATGAAGCGATTATCATTAATGATAATTTTTTTAGGTGGTGAATTTAAGAAAAGAAGATACTGATATTGCCAGAAGAAAAAATAATAGTACTTTTAACCCCCGGTTTGAGCCGAACAAATAAAAAGACATATTGATTTTTCATTTAAAAAAATATTATATTTTTATCCGTTACAGTAGATTCTACTGGCTTTTGACTACCATATTACTGGTATCTGCATTTCCTTCTGTTAGGGCGCAATTGGCTCCACAGAGCAGCAACATTACCCACTATATGTTCATGAATATGGCTTTTAACCCGGCAGTTGCTGGCAATAATAATGGAATTAATGTTACTGGGCTCATCAGGGAGCAATGGATCGGTTATAAAGATGATCGTGGGGGCAATACCGCACCACAAACGCTTTTTCTTACGATAGATTCCCCAATTAAATTTTTACATGGTGGCATAAGTGGAACAGTGATAACGGATAAGTTGGGAGGGACATTCAATAACACCCAGGTATCTCTTGGCTATGCATATCGTGCTGATGTTGGCCAGGGAGAACTTTCCGGAGGAATCCAGGTGAATTTCGAGAATGATGTATTAAGCGTAGATAACCTCGATCCAGTGGTTCCCCTTACAACCCAACCTGGTAAAAGCGATTTTGTCGTTGATGGCTCCTTGGGACTCCTGTATAAAGTACCAGAAAAATACTACATTGGTTTATCCTGTGACAATGTCCTCCAAACTTTAATGAAAACATTATTGATTAGTAATAAGGGTCGGATTTATGACCTTACCGGGGGATACAACTGGATTATTCCCGATCATCCCGCTTTGGAGTTACAGCCCTCAGCGCTCATCTCTACTGACCTGGCAGCGTATTCGTTCAGCATCAGTGCAATTTTAGAATACAATAAAAAATACTGGGGAGGAATTGCTTATCGTTACCAGGATGCAGCATCATTTCTTGTGGGGTTCAATATTAAAGCATTCAAAATAGGGATTTCTTATGATGCCTGTGTATCAAAACAGACGAGATACAATGACGGTTCTGTGGAGGTGATGGTAAACTATTGTTTTAAGATTGCAACTGAGAAATTTAGGAAAAGTTATAAAAATACAAGGTTCTTATAATGGAAAAACTTATTTTTGCCGTTGGAAATTCAATTTCCAGACGGAGAAGATAATAAACCCTACTAAGTAGCGTTATATTTCATCATCTAATCGGCTAAAAAATGAAAAAACTGCTCATTTATTTTGCTCTTCTCGTTTTCCTTAGTAGCTGCGGAAACTCCGGAAATGGCGAACTTACGGGAGTAAAAAACCGAAAACGATACTTTCAGCCGGATCCTTACGGGATGCGTTATATTCCGATGGGAAGCTTTACTATGGGGGTTGGGGATGAAGACCTCCCGTATGCCCAATTGAACACCCCAAAAACTGTTACGATATCATCGTTTTATATGGATCAGACCGAAATCACAAATAACAAATACAGACAATTTGTTTATTGGGTTCGGGATTCCATTGCTCGTAGATTATTGGGTGAAGTGAAACCGGATATGTATCTTATTTCGGAAAACAAGAAAACAGGCGAAACTTTTGATCCTCCATTTCTGAATTGGTCAGCAAAACTGGACTGGAGCTCAGAACAACAGGATGTCAGAGACGCACTCGCTCAAATGTATCTACCGGAAGGTGAACGTTATTTCCGGCGTAAAGAGATTGATACAAGAAAACTTTATTTTGAGTATTATTTTGTGGACCTGAAAGCAGCTGCGCGAAAAGATTACAGTCAGACCGGTGATATAAAAGAGGGCGGACTTGCTAATCGTCCACAAGGTTTAAAAGACCGCTCTGTTTACGTTCGGAAAGAAGTAATCAACGTTTATCCTGATACGCTTTGTTGGATTCATGATTATGTTTATTCTTTCAACGATCCACAGACCGAAAAATATTTCTGGCATCCTGCTTATGATAACTATCCGGTGGTGGGTGTAACCTGGAAACAGGCCAATGCTTTTTGCATCTGGAGAACACAATTGAAAAATAGCTATATGTTTGGCAGAAAGGGTGAATCTTCCGTGAGTGAATTCCGTTTACCTACTGAAGCTGAGTGGGAATGGGCAGCAAGAGGTGGTTATGACAATAACCCTTATCCTTGGGGCGGACCTTATACCAGGAATGAGAAAGGTTGTTTTCTTGCTAATTTCAAACCTCTACGGGGAAATTATATTGACGATGGTGGTGCTACTACAGTGATCTGTGCTCATTATCCTGCCAATGATTTTGGCTTGTATGATATGGCTGGTAATGTTGCAGAATGGACACGGTCAGCATATTATCCGACCTCTTACAATTTTACTTGGGACCTTAATCCGGATTATACTTACAATGCTAAGGATGCTGATCCTCCAGCCATGAAACGTAAAGTTGTTCGTGGCGGATCATGGAAAGATGTTGCTTATTTCCTTAGGGTTTCAACTCGGTCTTTTGAATTTCAGGATACTGCTAAATGTTATATTGGTTTCCGGACCGTTCAACCATTCCTTGGCAGACAAAAAGATGACAATCCTGCACGGGCTTCTCACATCTACAATTAAAAATATTATTAAAGTTAATCGTAAACTAAATCCAAATCAAATTCTATTATGGGCTTATATGCTTTAGTCAGGACAAGACAATATCGTAATTTCATGGCCAAACTTTACGGTTTAGGCGCTGCAGTTGTTATCATTGGAGCTCTCTTTAAAATAAACCATTACCCGGGAGCCGATTACATGCTTATCGTCGGGTTGGGAACAGAGTCAATGATTTTCTTTTTCTCTGCTTTTGAACCCCCTCACATCGAACCTGACTGGACTCTTGTGTATCCGCAATTAGCCGGACTCGATCATAAAGGAGAAGGAGATCCGAGCAATCAAAAAGGAAGTGGTACTCAGGAATTGGATAAAATGCTTGAAAATGCTAAAATCGGGCCTGAATTAATTGAAAGTTTAGGTACAGGATTGAGAAACCTGACAGATACGACATCTAAACTTTCGGATGTCAGCAATGCCGCTGTTGCAAATGATAACTTTGTTTCTTCAATGAAAATGGCGACAGATTCTGTTTCAGTATTGAACGAATCCTACAAAAAAACGTCTAAATCTCTTGATTCGAATGCCATCGCCTCGGAAGAACATCTTTCAAACATGCAATCTGCTTCCAAGAGCGCTGCTAATCTCTCTCATATGTATTCGCAGGCTACTGAAACCATAAAAGATGAAATTTCTCTGAACAAGGAATTTTCTGCCAGTTTAATCAATGCGACAGTATCAACTAACAAATTTGTAGAGAGATACAGTGAATCTGCTGAACTACTTTCGAAAACATCGGAAGCTCTTCATGCTTCTGTTCATGAAGAAACCAATTACAATAAACAGCTACAAAAGATTTCCAATAACTTAGCTGCTCTTAATGCTTTATATGAACTTCACTTACAAGGTTCAAATGAGCAGATGGAATCCGCTGGCAAAGCAAATGAGACATTGAATAGATTGACTGCTAAATTGAATGAGTCGATTGAAAAAACATCAGAATTCAAACAGGAAGTGGAAGCATTCTCAAAAAATATTGCTGCACTTAACAAAGTCTATGGCAATATGCTTTCTGCAATGAACATTGGAAACCGTTAATCCGGATAATGAGTTATTAAATCCTAAAAAATACTAATCAACAAATATCAGACTAAATGGCTGGATATAAGGAGACCCCGAGGCAAAAGATGATCGCCATGATGTATCTTGTCCTTACGGCGTTGCTCGCTTTGAATGTCTCAAAACAAATCTTGGACGCGTTTGTTGTGGTGAATGAGAGTATTGAAACCACGAATGAGAATTTCTCCAAGAAACTGGAGACGACAATTAGCGAATTTGAAATGCAAAATGCCTTGAATCCGAATAAAGTAGGTCCATATTGGGATAAGGCTAAACACGCCCATGTTCTTTCCAAAAATCTGGCAGCATATATTGACAGTATTAAAACTGTGCTTGTTCAGATCACTGATGGTATTGCAACCTTTAAAGAAGCAAAGGATGTCAAACTAAAAGATGTACAAAGAAAAGATAATTTCGACAGAACAACCAATTTCTTTATTGCAGGCTCTCATGATGGATCAAGGGGTGAAGCCCGAAAGTTGAAGGATAAAATGGAAGACTACAAGAAAAAAATGCTCGAACTTGTTGATCCGAAGTTTCGTAGTGAAATTAAAATTGGGTTGGATTCGAAAGGACCATACTATGATATGGATGGCAATAAACAACCTTGGGAAATTCACAATTTTTATCATACCATTCTGGCTGCAGATGTTACTATCTTAAATAAAATCAAGGCTGAGGTTTATAATGCTGAGTTTGATGTTACCAACCACCTTCTCGCAGAAATTACTGCTAAAGACTTCAAATATGACAAGATCGCAGCAAGGGTAATCCCTAAAAGCAGTTATGTTTTTATGGGCGAAGAATACCAGGCCGAAATTGTTGTTGCAGCTTATGATACAAAAGCCAACCCTAATGTAAGGTATACTCTGGGTGTTGATTCGCTTACTGATGCAGGTTATAGGTCTGCAACCCCACTGGAAGGTTCAAATGGTACGGTTACACTAAAACTGGCAGGTAGTGCTGAAGGATTAAAAAAGTTTGCCGGTATTATTAAGATAGTTAACCCACTGGGCGATACTATGACTTTTCATTTTCATGATGAATTCATAGTTGCAAAACCTGGCTTAACCATCTCTCCTTCCAAGATGAATGTATTTTACATTGGAGTTGATAATCCAGTTGATATCTCAGTACCGGGTGGCCCCGAAAAAGTTATGCCAACAATTTCAGTTGGACAAATAAGACCCGATGGGAAGCAATGGGTGGTATCTGGTCTTCCAAATGGCGTTAAAGAAGCTATAGTTTCAGTCAATGCAGTTTTCTCCGGAAAGACAAAGTCGATGGGATCAAGCACTTTTAGATTAAAAAAGATTCCTATTTTCAACGCATTGGTCGACAGAAATCCTGAAGGAGGAGTTATTTCACGGAGTGATATTCCTGTGGGTTATATTCAAACTGAAAAACCTGTTGGATTCGATTTCGACCTGACTTATAAAGTAACTTCTTTCGTATTCCTCTGCAACATTGACGGAAGTATGTTTGAACTTAAAGTCACTGGAAACAAGCTTCCTGAGGATGTACTTAATAAGATCAAAAGAGCCAAGAAAGGCAATCGTATATGGATTGAAGACATCATGGCCATTGGGCCTGGCGGCGAGCAACAATTGAAAAACATTAGTTATAAATTTAAATAAATCCATTTTAACTCATTCTATAATAAGGGAGGATTTATGAATACAATCTTGAAATGCCTGATCATCATTACATGCACGATGATTGCGGCCAGCACTTACTCCCAGGTACTGGATAACGGGCCTAGAGATGGAATTTATGATAAAACAGCTATTCTGCAGATGATCCCGATTCCATATGTTCCTTTGCGTGAAGCTGATGTTGTCTGGTCAAGAAGGATTTGGAGGGAAATCAATATGAAGGAAAAAATGAACCAGCCCTTCTATTATCCAGAGACACCACAAGGAACCTGGAGGAGTTTTATGCAGATTGTTATGGATAACCTTAAGGAGGGCACAATTACTGCTTATGAAGATGATAAATTCATCCTGCCAAGGAATTATAATGAGATCATGAAACAATCGGAAAAAACCAAGAAGAAGACTTTACTTCGTGAAGGTACCGATGTTGAATATGATACAACTTATACAGAAAGTTTTCAACCGACACTAGTTACCAAGCTTTGGGTTAAGGAAGAATGGGTTTTTGATCGTCAGCGTTCAGTGTTGGAAGTACGCATACTCGGTATTTGCCCGATAAAAGAAAGTTTTACGGACCAGGGTGAATATAGGGGTGACATTCCAATGTTCTGGATTTATTTTCCTGAATGTCGTAATATATTCGCAAAAACTGAACAATTTAACCTGAAAAACGGAGATGCTGCCAGACTGTCATATGATGACGTTTTCATGAAAAGGATGTTCAATAGCTTCATTTATAAGGAAGAAAATGTTTATGACAGAAAAATCGCAGATTATGCTACTGGTGTTGATGCCCTTTTAGAAGCCGACAGAGCAAAGACCTCCTTGCATGAATTTGAAATGGACCTTTGGGAATATTAATGGAATTCTCTTCTTGAAAAGTACATATCCTCCCCTCCCCAAAAAGGAGGGTTTTTTTATTTTCCTCCATCAAAATGGATAACTTTGTCCTGAATCAAAGGATAGAATTATGCAAGGAACTTTTCTTGAAACTCCAATTGAATACCTGAAAGGAGTTGGCTCTGCAAGAGCAGAAATCCTGAATAAAGAATTGCAAATTTTTACTTTTGGTGAATTACTTTCCCTGTTCCCATTCCGCTATATAGATAGGAGTAAAATTTTTAGAATTAATGAAGTTCCTGATGATGCAGCTTATATCCAAGTTAAGGGAATAATTGTGGATATTCAGGCTATAGGGAAACCACGTGTAAAAAGACTTGTTGTAACCATTGCTGATGATTCTGGAGAAATGGAATTAGTTTGGTTTCAGGGGATCAAATGGATTGTCGACAAGATAAAAACGGAAAAAGAATTCATTGCATTCGGGAGACCTACGTGGTTTAACGGGCACCTTTCTATAGTTCATCCCGATCTGGAAACCGCAACCGAACGGATCTCTTTTATCAGCGATACTTTCCGGCCATTGTATAGATCAACAGAGAAGCTTAAATCAAGAGGTCTTGACAGCAAAGGGATATCAAAATTAATTAGAACACTGATCAAATCTGACAAGTTTTTTATTGCCGAGAATTTATGTCCGGAAATCCTAATCAACCTCAAATTAATGAATCGACAGGAGGCTTTCATTAATGTTCACTTTCCTTTAAATCATGAGATTCTGCAAAAAGCTCAGGGAAGATTAAAATTTGAGGAGCTCTTCTTCATTCAACTAAGGTTGTTAAAACAGAAGTTTCAGCGAACACAAAAGCAAAATGGACAACCTTTTACCGTGGTTGGTTCTTATGTGAATGATTTCTATCATCATTATCTCAACTTTGAATTGACCAATGCACAGAAACGTGTAATTAGAGAAATTCGCAACGATCTTGGTTCTGGGAAACAGATGAATCGTTTGTTACAAGGAGATGTAGGTAGCGGGAAAACATTGGTTGCCCTCATGACTATGCTAATTGCATTAGACAACAACTTCCAGGCATGCTTGATGGCACCTACAGAAATCTTGGCAAATCAGCATTACATGAATATCTCAAAAATGATTTCGGGGCTCAATATTCATATTGAACTTCTCACTGGTTCTACAAAACAAGCAAAAAGAAAAGAAATTGCCGCTACCTTGAAAGATGGAATCCTTCAAATATTAATTGGTACTCATGCATTGATTGAGGAGAATGTCCGGTTCAAAAACCTAGGTTTTGTTGTAATTGATGAGCAACACCGTTTTGGAGTTGCTCAACGGGCCAGGCTATGGGAGAAAAATGAGATTACACCTCATGTGTTGGTGATGACAGCCACTCCAATTCCCCGAACCCTTGCCATGACTATATATGGTGACCTTGAGAATTCTATTATTGACGAACTCCCCCCCGGAAGGAAACCTGTAATTACTAAGCATGTCTATGAATCAAAGCAAGAACAGATTTTTGATTTTATCCGCAAACAAATAGATCACGGAACGCAAGTTTATATCGTCTTTCCTTTGATCCAAGAGTCGGAAACTTTAGACCTAAAGAATTTACTGGAAGGATACGAATCAATTAGACGAATTTTTCCTGAACCGAAATATGCCATTGGGATGCTGCATGGAAAAATGAAACAAAAAGAGAAAGATGAAGTTATGGAGAGATTTCTAAAAAAAGAGACCCAGATTCTCGTGGCAACTACAGTAATTGAAGTTGGAGTAGATATTCCAAATGCGTCTCTGATGGTAATTCAAAATGCGGAACGATTCGGACTTTCCCAGCTTCACCAACTCAGGGGCAGAGTTGGCCGTGGATCAAATCAATCATATTGTATCCTTGTTTCAGGAGTTAAACTGACTTCTGAAGCGAAAAAACGCTTACAGACAATGGTTGAAACAAATGATGGGTTTATTATTGCTGAAACTGATCTTCGACTAAGGGGGCCTGGAGATATTGAAGGAACTTTACAATCAGGGATACTAGATTTAAAAATTGCCGACATTGTCAAGGATGAAAAAATACTCAAATATGCCCGTAACTTGGCGATGGATATCATCAGAGACGATCCCCACCTTGAAAAAGAAAAGAATTCCGTTCTTTTACGACACCTTAAAATAATGAATAAATACAAGGAAAATTGGGGGTTGATCAGTTAAAATTCAGGAAATTCTCAATACTTTTACATCACCAAAATTGGTACAAGAATGAAAATTTCCTATAATTGGTTGAAGGAATATGTTTCTGACATTCCTGAACCTGATAGAGTGGCTGAACTTCTTACAGGATGCGGGTTGGAAGTTGAGAGCATGGAATCCTGGGCCTCTGTAAAAGGAGGTCTGGATGGTGTTGTCATTGGTGAAGTGTTGACTTGCATAAAACATCCAAATTCCGATCATCTGAGTTTGACTACGGTGAATATTGGCAGTGAGAAGATTTTAAAGATAGTTTGCGGGGCTTCGAATATAACTTCCGGACAAAAAGTTGTAATAGCTACAATCGGGACGAGACTTATTTTAAACGAGAAAGAGGTAATAATTCAACGAACAAAAATCCGCGGAGAACTGTCCGAAGGGATGATTTGCGCAGAGGATGAACTTGGTCTCGGATCTTCTCATAGTGGGATCATTGTACTTGATTCTTCGGTAATTCCGGGAACCCTTGCCAAGGATTATTTCAAAGTGGCGGAAGACATTGTGTTTGAGATTGGGTTGACGCCAAACCGATCAGATGCAACTTCTCATATTGGAGTAGCAAGAGATCTTATTGCTGTTTTAAATTGTTTACCGGAGCATCGCAACTCTATTCCTGTTTTTCTAAAATCTCCTGATATTAGTGATATCAAAGACATAAAGTCTGGACAAAGAATTAGTGTAGAAATAGAGGATACTGTTGCCTGTCCAAGATATTCAGGATTAACTTTTACCGGTATTACTGTCAAGGAATCGCCTTCCTGGTTGAAAAATAGACTTAATTCAGTCGGACTAAGACCAATTAACAACATTGTTGATATTACGAACTTTATCCTTATGGAAATGGGTCAACCTTTGCATGCATTTGATGCTGACCAGATTAAAGGAAGTAAAGTTATTGTCAAAAAGTATCCCGGATCAAAGAAGTTTATTACACTTGATGAAGTGGAAAGAGAAATAACCCCACAGGATTTGATGATCAGCAATGAAGAAGAACCAATGTGTATTGCAGGAGTTTTTGGAGGGATTAATTCGGGTGTTTCTCATGCAACTAAAACAGTTTTTCTTGAGAGTGCATTCTTTCAACCAGCCCACATTCGGAAAACAGCCAGATATCATGGATTACAAACAGATGCTTCTTTTCGATATGAGCGAGGTGCTGACGTTAACATTACAGTTTTTGCACTTAGAAGAGCGGCTTTTCTGATAAAAGAAATTGCTGGAGGGGAAGTTTCATCGAACATTGTTGATGTCTACCCGAACCCGGATGAACCAATTCTAGTTAGTTTATCTTTTCAGCATCTTGACCGGCTGGTTGGAAAAATCCTTGATAGGGAGATCATAAATAAAATTCTTTCATCATTGGGAATTAGTGTACTTTCTACCTCAGAAGAGGGATTGAACCTTGAAATTCCATCATATAAAATTGAAGTAACCAGGGAAGCCGATGTAATTGAAGAGATTCTTCGAATTTATGGGTATAATAATATTGAATTTTCATCGACACTTCATTCTTCTATCTCTTTTTCTCCCAAACCAGATGTTGAAAAAGTAAAAAATGGAATTTCGGATTATCTTTGTGCAAATGGTTTCAGTGAGATTATGAACAATTCGTTAACTCGCTCAATTTATTACGAAGACAATACTATTTATCCTATCAGTCAAAATGTTAGAATTCTGAATCCCCTTAGTAAGGAACTTGATGTTATGCGTCAGACTATGCTATATGGTGGTCTTGAAACACTGGCTTACAACCAGAATAGGAAAGTTTATGATTGTAAATTATTTGAATTCGGAACTTGTTATTTTTTCAAACCTGATGGGGGAGAAAAGAAACCGCTGGGAAAATACGGGGAGGAAAATCATCTGGCTATTTTTATGACAGGTAGAGCGAGAAAAGAAAATTGGAATGTACAGAATGAGAATGTTGATATTTATGATCTTAAAGGTTTTGTTAATTCGATCATTGATCAAACTGGTATTCCTGTTTCATTTTTGGAAACAATTTTGGATAATTCAGGAATTTTCGTGCAGGGATTAAAATTATGTCTTAAGGGTGTTACGCTTGTCAGGCTGGGTGTTTTATCACCTCAATTATTAAGAAAGTTTGATCTACGGCAGGATGTTTTTTATGCTGATTTTGATTGGAGTTTTCTTTTGAGGAATATGATAATGGTTGAAAGATCTGTAAAAGAATTAGCAAAATTTCCTGAGGTTCGCAGGGATCTTGCATTGGAGGTGAATTGTACTATTTCTTATGCAGAAATCGAGAAACTCGCTTTTGCGACGGAGAAGAAGTTACTAAAAGAAGTAGGCCTGTTCGATGTCTATGATGGTGATAAGATAGAAGCAGGAAAAAAATCATATGCCTTGTATTTTATTTTGCAGGATGATCAGAAAACGCTTACAGATGAAGAAATTGATAAAGCTATGAAACGGTTGATCCAGGTTTTTTGCGAAAGAATAAATGCACGGATCAGATAAAAAAACAAAAACTACTAAAACAACTTAACAAAATGGAAAAAGAAACGACAAATTATTCTATCAGTCCCTCTGGGGAAAAATTTAGTGTGCCTCAAAATAAAGATTATGAAAAAGAGCTCAAACGGATCAAAGATCTTGTAGACATAGCCAGAGAAGAACACAAGGAAATTGTAGTTGTTATGGGACTTGGTTTTGTTGGTGCAGTGATGGCAGCTATTGTTGCTGATACCAAAGATCAAAATGGTAAACATTCCAAATTAGTGATAGGGTGCCAGCGTCCGAGCGCCAGGAGTTACTGGAAAATACCTTTAATCAATCAAGGACTGAGCCCCGTTAAAGCTGAAGATCCAGAAGTTGACATGTTGATTCAGAACTGTGTAATAACATCAAAAACTCTGGTTGCTACTTATAACAGTGATGTCCTACAGTTTGCTGATTGTGTTGTCGTGGATGTTCAATGCGATTTTTCAAAGAAAGAAGTCGGAAATATGAAGTCGGGAACCGCTGATATGGCTGCCTTAGAAGATACTATGCGTACCATCGGTGAAAAAATCCAACCAGAGTGTCTGGTTTTGATTGAAACTACGGTGGCTCCCGGAACAACTGAATTTGTTGCTTGGCCGATCCTGAAAAAAGCATTCGTAAAAAGAGGAATAAACCAGATCCCACTTCTTGCGCATAGTTTCGAGCGAGTAATGCCTGGGAAACAGTATGTAGCATCAATCCGGGATTTTTGGCGTGTATGCTCTGGGTGTGAAGAAATAGCACGCAAGCGAGTAGAAAAATTTCTTCATGAAGTATTGAATACGAAAGATTTTCCTTTGACTGTGATGGATCGCCCTATTGAATCTGAGACAACCAAGATTGTTGAAAATTCTTACCGTGCTACAATTCTGGCGTTTCTTAATGAATGGAGCCTTTTTGCAGAAAGGAACGGAGTTGACCTGATCAAAGTGATCAATGCGATCAAAATGCGTCCTACACATAGTAACATGATATTTCCTGGTCCTGGTATAGGAGGATATTGTTTACCTAAAGACGGTGGACTGGGATATTGGGCATATAAACACATTCTCGGTTTTGAAGATGGGGATAAAATATTTCAGATCACTCCTGTTGCAATTGATATTAATGATACTCGGGCACTTCATGTTGCAGAACTAACACGCGATGCATTGCGAAACATGGGCAGGTATATTGCCGGAGCAGAAGTGCTGCTTTGCGGGGCCAGTTATCGTCAAGACGTAGGCGATACACGTTACAGTGGAAGTGAAATGGTTGTACGTAAATTGACAGAAATGAGTGCAGAGATACGCATCCATGACCCCTATGTCGACCATTGGTATGAACTTGAAGACCAGGATGAATATCCAGCACCTGGATATTCCTGGAAACGTTTTTTCAGGAATCAGGAACAATTGAAAAATACAATTGTTCAAAAGGACCTTAAAAATGCAATAAAAGGAGTTGAAGCTTTGATTCTGGCAGTTCCCCATGCACCTTACCTCAAGTTAAATCCAGCGGAAATTGTAGAATGGGCGGGTGGGCCCATTGCTATTATTGATGCATTTGGCATTCTTACTGATGAACAGATCCGTAATTACTTCAGGCTGGGATGTGAAGTTAAAGCTCTTGGAAGAGGTCATCTTGCAAGGATCAAACGGGAGGAATTGGAGAAAAAAAAATAAAAAAGTAGTACCTTTATATTTTTCAAAATCAATTAAATGGATATTCTGTCAACAAAGCAACGGTTTGGCATTATCGGGAATTCGGTTTTGCTAGATCGGGCCATTGATATTGCAAGACAGGTAGCTACAACTGATATTACTGTACTTGTTTCAGGAGAGAGTGGAACAGGTAAAGAATTTTTTCCTAAGATCATCCATCAGCTTAGTCCAAGAAAACATGGACCATACATTGCCGTAAATTGTGGGGCTATTCCGGAAGGGACAATCGATTCGGAACTTTTCGGCCATGAAAAGGGATCCTTCACAGGAGCTCATGAAGCAAGAAAAGGATATTTTGAAGTGGTCAACGGTGGAACTATATTTCTGGATGAAGTGGCCGAACTTCCTTTATCTACTCAAGTCAGGTTACTTAGAGTGTTGGAATCCGGAGAGTTTATGAGGGTTGGTTCGTCCAAAGTACTAAAAACCAATGTGCGGGTAGTGGGAGCCACTAACATCAATATTCCGGATGCAATAAATACTGGTAAATTCAGACAGGATTTGTATTATCGATTGAGTACCGTTCCAATTTCTGTACCGGCACTCAGAGAACGAAAGGAAGACATTTATCTCCTTTTCAGGAAATTTGCCTCAGACGCAGCAGAGAAGTATAGGATGCCAGCTATTGTTCTGGACGAAGAAGGTCAACGATTGCTTGTTAATTATCGCTGGCCAGGTAATATAAGGCAGTTGAAGAACATCACAGAACAGATCTCTATTATTGAGAAGACTAGGAACATCTCTGCCGATACGCTGGCTAAATACATTCCCCTTCCTCAAAACAATGATTTACCTATACTTTACAAAGGGGATGATACAGGTCACTTTTCAGAGCGGGAATTGTTATATAAAGTCCTGTTCGATATGCGCAAGGATGTCAATGACCTGAAACAGCTTGTAATGAACTTGTTGAAGACCGATTCGATTACCTCTTCACTTGGTGAAAGCTCTCACATCATAAAACGACTTTATAAAGATTTTCAGGAAATAAATGAGCAACCTGAGCAAATCATTATGCGTTCACAAGATAAATCTATAGACGAACCTATCCAGGAACCTGAAGAAATTGAAGAATCGCTTTCACTCGTAAAAAAAGAGATGGATTTTATCCGGAAAGCTCTTCAGAAACATGAAGGAAAAAGGAAAGATGCAGCCCGCGAACTAGGTATCTCTGAACGAACACTTTATCGAAAAATTAAAGAATACAATCTAGAATAGATTGTGATACCTGATTATTTAACAAAAATAATTATCTAGTAATCAAAATTGAATCTTTTATACTTTAAATATAACAAACATCGAGTAAAAAGAGCAGCATGTTTATTGTTATGCTTTTTTCTGTTTGCTCAGAGTTCTTGCCGGATGAGTTACTCATTTACAGGTGCTTCAGTCTCACCTGATGTAAAGACAGTTTCTATACAAAATTTTCCAAATAATTCGACCCTTGTTGTACCTACGTTAAGCAGGGTTTTTACGGATGCACTAAAAGATTATTTTACCTCACAAACAAACTTAATCCTGGTTGACAGAGATGGTGACCTGAATGTTGAAGGTTCTATTACAAGTTATACTAATACACCCATTGCCATCCAGGGGAATGAAACTGCAGCTCAGAACCGATTGTCAATTACAGTTATGGTAAAGTTTACAAATAAAAAAAACGAAAAGCAAAATTTTGAAAATAAGACTTTTACCCGTTATGAAGATTATTCGAGTTCGCAAAACCTGATATCGGTTCAAGATCAATTGATCAAGGATATTGATGATCAACTTGTTCAGGATATTTTCAACCAAGCTGTTGTCAATTGGTGACCAATGAACCGTCAGGATTTTACCGGTTATATCCAGCATCCTCAATCCCTTGAACCGGGAATGAAAGAAGACCTCCGAATCCTGGCTGATCGATATTCTTTTAGTTCTTCCATACAAGTATTATACACTTTTCTGCTTCAGGTAACCAATGACCATGAAGTCAATTTTCAATTGAAGAAAGCAGCAGCATATACCACTTGTCGGAAAAAATTGAAGGAATTAATGGAGTATGCATTAATAAAGCCAAATAAGACAATTTCCCCTCGAAAAGTTGATGAATTTGACCCATTACATAATCATAGTAGAGAGCCTGATGCCCACTCTATTAAAGATGAATTAATGGAGCGGTTAAGAAAAAGGCTTGCAGAGATCGCAGCAGAAAAGCAACAAGAAAGTTTTACCAAACAATCGGTAATTCTCTTGGAATCGGTTGAACAAATTGAAGATGTCAAGGTTGACTTCTTATCAAAAGAGGCGATCATTGAAAAGTTTATCAAGGAGGAGCCAAGAATATCTCAACCTAAGTCTTCATTTTATAAGCCGTCAGAATACGCAGTAAAGAGTAATACAGACGAAAATGATATTGTTAGTGAAACCCTGGCTAGGTTGTATCTGGAACAAGGTAACATTGCAAAAGCCAGGATGGTCTATGAGAAATTAAGTTTGCTTTTTCCGGAAAAAAGCAGTTACTTTGCATCCCAAATTAAAAAGATAGAAAATAAATAATTTTATTCAGAATAGGGGCTGTTATTTTCATAGTTAATAAAAAGTTTTATGGGCATTTACATCTTAGTTTCTGTTTTAATCCTTATCACATGCGTTTTGCTGGTTCTTATTGTTCTGGTTCAAAATTCAAAAGGTGGGGGTCTTGCTTCCAATTTCCAATCTTCCAACCAGTTTATGGGCGTCAGGAAAACCGCGGATTTCCTTGAAAAAACAACCTGGACATTAGCCGTTATTCTTTTGGTGCTTAGTCTTTTCTCCATCCTTATCATACCTAAAAATCAGGGACCAGTAAAAACACAGGAAAGCGAAATACAAAAGCAGATTAACAGTACAAAAACACAGCCTTCAAAGGATTTTCAGGTACCACCCACCAAGAAATAACAAGGGATTTAGGGATATCTTGGTTTTAAGATGTCAGAATGTCATACAATTCTGACATCTTTTTTTTCCATACTCAGTTATACTGAAATATTGTCTTGTTTCAATCAAGGAAATACATTTGGCATAAAATCTGACAGGTAGTGGTTACTATTCATTCGAATTTTTTTTTAATGTTTAACTTAAAAATAATCGTTTATGGCAAAATTGAAGATTACACCTTTGGCTGACCGAGTGTTAATTGAACCAGACGCCGCCGAAGAAAAAACCGCAGCAGGTATTATTATCCCCGATACTGCAAAAGAAAAACCCCAAAAAGGTACTGTTGTCGCTGTTGGAACTGGTAAAAAAGACGAACCGATGACAGTAAAAATTGGAGATACCGTTTTATACGGAAAATATGCTGGAACTGAACTCACTTTAGGTGGGACAACTTATCTCATTATGCGCGAATCCGATATCGTTGCAATCGTATAATTTTTAAGGAAAAAAGAAAATCAATTCAAAAAAAGAAAGACATTATGGCAAAAGATATTATTTTCAATATTAAAGCAAGGGAAGCATTAAAGAAAGGTGTTGATGAACTTTCGAATGCTGTAAAAGTCACATTGGGACCCAGTGGAAGGAATGTCATCATTGATAAATCCTATGGTTCACCAATGATTACAAAAGATGGCGTAACTGTAGCAAAGGAAGTTGAACTGAGGGATCCTGCGGAGAACATGGGAGCCCAGATGGTTAAAGAGGTTGCTTCCAAAACCAATGAACTTGCAGGAGATGGAACTACAACTGCAACTGTTTTGGCACAAGCAATTTTCACTACTGGCCTTAAAAATGTAACTGCAGGAGCAAATCCAATGGATCTTAAAAGAGGCATCGACAAAGCCGTAGCTGAAGTTATTTCATCTCTTAAAAAACAAACACAAAAAATAGGTGACAGCATTGAGAAGATTGAGCAGGTTGCTTCAGTTTCAGCCAATAATGATATGTTCATTGGAAAGATGATTGCCGAGGCAATGACGAAAGTGAAGAAAGAAGGTGTGATCACTATTGAAGAAGCAAAAGGTATTGAAACTACCGTAAAGGTTGTTGAAGGTATGCAATTCGACAGAGGTTACATCTCTCCTTATTTCATTACGGATACAGAAAAGATGGAAGCCGTTTACGAAAACCCTTATATCCTTATCTATGACAAGAAGATTTCTGTCATGAAGGACTTACTTCCTTTACTTGAAAAAGTTGTTCAAACAGGTCGACCCTTGATCATTATTTCTGAGGATGTTGAAGGAGAAGCTTTGGCTACTTTAGTAGTAAATAAAATACGTGGCTCTCTGAAAGTTGCTGCTATCAAGGCTCCTGGCTTTGGCGATCGCAGAAAAGAAATGTTGGAAGATATAGCTGTACTTACTGGAGGGATGGTCATTTCAGAAGAAAAGGGATATAAACTCGAGGATGCAACACTTCAATATCTTGGCGAAGCTGAAAAAATAACAATTGACAAAGACAATACAACTATTGTCAGTGGTAAAGGTAAAAAATCAGACATCGATGGAAGAGTTAATCAAATCAAAGCTCAAATTGGAACTACAACCTCTGATTATGATAAAGAAAAATTACAGGAACGACTGGCTAAACTTGCTGGTGGAGTTGCTGTGATTTATGTTGGTGCTGCTAGCGAAGTTGAAATGAAAGAAAAGAAAGACCGTTTTGATGATGCTTTGCATGCAACACGTGCTGCTATTGAAGAGGGAATCATACCTGGTGGCGGTGTAGGATATATTCGGGCCATCTCTGCAATTGAAAAGATGAAAGGAGATAATGAAGATGAAACGACCGGTATTGCAATTGTAAAAAGAGCGCTGGAAGAACCGTTACGCCAAATTGTTGAAAATGCTGGCCTTGATGGTGCTGTTGTTTCACAAAAGGTGAAAGAAGGGAAAGATGATTTTGGATATAACGCTCGTACTGAAAAATATGAAAATCTTTATAAATCTGGTGTAATTGATCCAACAAAGGTTGCTCGAATTGCGCTGGAAAATGCAGCTTCAATAGCCGGAATGTTATTAACAACCGAATGCGTCCTTGCAACACATAAGGACGAAAAAGAACCTAAAATGCCAATGGGTGGCCCTGGTGGTTATGGCGGCGGAATGGGTGATATGTATTAATATTTTTTTTCCTTTACCTGTAAAGACCCCGGTTCCTCCGGGGTTTTTTTATTGTATAATTGTTTTTAATTAATCAGATAACAAGGCAATCGTCTTTTAGTGGTTAATAAATTTCTGCAATAAAGCCAAAAATGTTTCGTAATTAGTGATAATATTGTGTCTTCATTTTCAAAGAAAGAGGTATATGATCCGTACATTTAATTTTTTATTTTCCTTGTTGTTAACAGTGTCTTGTTTTTCACAATCAACTACCCCTGCTCCTAAAATCCCAGTGGATCCTGACACGAAGTTGATCTTATACAGGGATATCATCAATCAGGATGGGAACAAGGATATACTCTATGACAGAGGTGCTGAGTGGTTCCGTACATATTATTTGAATCCTGGGAGTGTCACTAAAGTCCAGGATAAAATAAATGGAAAGATAGAAGGAACCGGAAGGCTACGTCTTTATTTTTTTGATTCTAACAATACCAGGATCGATGCAGGAATGGTCTACTATGATATACACCTTGAATTTAAAGAGAACAAATATCGTTATACACTGACAAATTTTTCATTGAAAGGTATTTCACGTATTCCCCTTGAAAAGTGGATGAACAAAAATGACCCTTCTCATACCCCACAGATGGAAAATTATCTGTACCAGGTTGATACTACAATGCAGAACCTGATTGTTAAACTGAAAGAAGGAATGAAACCAAAAGTGATTAAGAAGGATGAATGGTAGAAAAAGCAGATATCCGGTCCTTTTCTTTAATAGAGATAGAGAATTTTTTCTGCGAAAAAAAAGAAAAGACTTTCCGTGCAAGGCAGGTTTTTGATTGGATCTGGAAAAAAGGCTGCCGATCTTTCAGCGAAATGACCAACCTTTCAAGTGAGAACCGACGATTGCTTGAAGAAAATTTTTCTTTTCCTATTTTGAAAAAGGAAAAGGAACACCGGGATCCTGATGGAACCCTGAAAACTACATTCATGTTACCCGATCAGGGGTTGATTGAAAGTGTGCTTATCCCCACCAATAATCGTACCACTGCCTGTATTTCTTCACAGGCAGGTTGTTCTCTGGCATGTCGGTTCTGTGCTACAGGGATACTGGGATTTAATCGCAATCTTTCTTTTACGGAAATTTTTGATCAGGTTGTACACCTGAACCGACAATCAATAATGTATCATGGTAACTCCTTGTCAAATATTGTTTATATGGGAATGGGCGAACCATTTTTAAATTATGAAGAGGTGATGAATTCGATAGAAAAAATTACTTCGGCAGAATCGTTGGGAATGTCGCCTCAGCGCATTACTGTTTCAAGTGTTGGAATACCCGATATGATTAGAAAAATAGCAGACGACAAAGCAAGGTTTCATTTCGCTTTATCCTTACATGT